>JAEEGK010012013.1_pt1 | contig 19724 bp, 17 predicted proteins | sample 8958771 | NCBI WGS metagenome assembly JAEEGK01 (sample SAMN16246547, study PRJNA631951) | gut metagenome | biome: gut microbiome; feature: rumen; material: SC-attached | host: Bos | place: Iran: Karaj | collected 2018-10
GAGTCACCCTCAGATTGAGCCTTAACGCTGACGATGACAACGATGACAGCGACCTATTTTTGTCATCGTCATCGCTGTCATCGGGTTTTGCGCGATAGTTAGGAAAATAGTTTTTTTTAGTATAGCCGCAAAAAGCCTTTTGCGAAAACTTTATACAACTATTTGGAAATGCTTTAGAATATCCTTATAAAGATCCTGAGCAGTAAGGCAGGTGTCTGTGAGATAACCATTTACATGGCCCCATTCGTGGAGACCTCTGTAATAGAACATCTTCAGATCGTCTGTAATGATGAAGGGGACGATGCTATTAGCGAGGCATTCTTTGAACATGATGAGGCGTCCTACTCGACCATTACCATCCTGAAAAGGATGAATCTGCTCGAAACGCACATGAAAATCGAGGATATTTTCAAGCGTCTTTTGTTTGATGACATTGTATTCAGATAGCAGAGCCTTCATCTGCTGATGAACTTCCTTTGGAGGACAAGTATCTATGCCCCCAACTTCATTTGGCAAACGCTTGTAATCGCCCACCATAAACCAATCCTTCTTGCTATCAGAAGTGCTTGTCTTCAAAATCAAGTGCAACTGCTTGATGAGGCTTTCAGACAGCTTATCTTCAGCGTGGTCGATGATATAGTCGATACAACGAAAGTGGTTCACAGTTTCTACGATATCATCCACGTTGATAGCCTCATCAGTAATTCCAATGGTGTTGGTCTCAAAGATGTATCGCGTCTGGTCGTGGGTTAATTTGCTACCTTCGATATGATTGGAGTTATAGGTCAGGTCTATCTGTGTTCTGTGATAGATGCTGCCCTTGAGCTTCATTTCCTTTTGCTCCCTAATTTTGGCGAGTAAAGGAAAAATGCGTGCCTTTGAGGTTTTGTGTTTTGGCAATTCTGCATCTGCAGGAATGTTCCAAGTCTTACCTGTCAGGAACGCCCCTTCTATCTTTCCACTCGCACAATAATTGCGAGCTGTTCGCTCTGAAATGCCATACTTATTGGCGAATTCTATGACTGAAATATACTCCATCATTTCTTCTATCGGCAAGTTTATGAGCCGAATGACGTTGCAAATATACACTTTTTTGCCGATATCGGCAAGTTTTTGTGCGTTTTTTATCGAGTGGGTAGTTGTGTATTTTTATCAATTGTAAAACTTCTTTGCCTAAAAAAGGCCCTCTGGAATTGAACCATCCAGGAGAAGGGCAAGGGAAGAAAAGGCGAAAAGGAGGCTTAAGGGAAGCGGATAGGTGGTCGTTGGGAAGCGGACCAGGGGTTTGCTTACGGTAAAGTAGGGCTTTTCTTACGGCAAAAGGCAAGAAAAAAGCCAGCAAAAGGGAGTATTAATGGAGCAAATATGGCTGTTTTCAGGCGATTTTTCGAGCACTTTCAAGGGGTGATTTCTGTAAGCATCAGATAGTCAAATGATTACAAAAACGCTCAAAACTTGCGTATATGAAGCCCACTGATGAGTTGGTGAACAGCACGCGAGTTTTGAGCGTCGATTTGTAAATATTGTTTGTCTATTTCTTGATGTATCGCAGAATAAGGTCTACAATCTCGTCTTCGGTATGATCCTCCACGTTATAGACCAAATCGTAGTTTCTGGTGTCGTAGCGCGAAGTGCCTGTGTACTTCTTCACATAGTTCTCACGACCTGTATCCACCTCATTGATAATCTTCTCAGCTTCCTTCTTCGAGATACCACGCTTTTCAACCAAACGGTTGATACGACACTCCATAGGAGCCTGAATGAGGATACTCAGATGGTTGGGATGGTCGCGCAACACAAAGAATCCGCTGCGACCAGCGATGACACACGACTCATCTGCTGCAATACCTTTCAGGATTTCAGTCTCTGACAGGAAAATGTCATCCGTAATCAGGAAGTCAGGAATAGCCGTCTTTCCAGAGATCAACTGAGGTGCTGCATAGCTGGGCATAATCTTCAGGCTGCGCTTGAAGTCAGCCCACCAATTGTGCTTCTGGCCTTTCAGACGCTCAATTTCCTCTGTTGTCAGCTGGTATTTCTCCTGCAGACTTTGGATCAGAGCCTTGTCGTAAAATGGCACGCCAAGTTTCTCTGCCAGTTTCTTACCAATGGTTCTGCCGCCAGAACCCAGTTCGCGGTTGATGGTAATCACAAATTGCTCATTCAGTTTCATATCCTTAGTTTGATGGTCTCTGCAAAGGTACGCATTTATTCTGAATCCACAAAACTTTCGTCGAATAAATTTGGTTTTCTTCTCACTTATTCGTACCTTTGCATGTATGGACGACAAGCGTTACCTCTTAGGACTGATTCGCGAAGGCGAGCATCAGCAGCAGGATTTCAAGTATCGAGTGGCTGATGCTTGCAAGCTTGCCAAGTCTGTTTCAGCCTTTGCCAATACTGACGGAGGAAGGCTGCTGATAGGCGTGAGGGATGATGGCCATCTCTCAGGCGTTCGCTCTGAGGAGGAGATCTACATGATGCATCAGGCAGCCTATAAATACTGCAAGCCGGAGGCAAGCATCAAGTTTGATACCTACCACGCAGATGGGCGGACCATCGTCGTTGCTACTGTTCCTCCTTCAGAGCGAAAACCCGTCTGTGCCATCAATGAGGCAGGCGAGGAAAGGGCCTATATCCGCATTGCTGACGAAAATATCGTGGCCTCGCCTGTTCATCTGGCTATCTGGCGAGAACAGCAGGCTGAGGGTGGGGCGATGATGACTTATACGGATATTGTCAGGAAATTACTGAGTGCGATGACGACAGACCAGCCTCAATCGTTCACGCTGAATCAGATTGTGCGTCGTTCGCGTATTTCAAGATTTAAGGTGATTCATCTTCTGGCTCGCCTGATTCGCTTTGGTGTTGTTCGCTGCGAATATCGCGACCAGCAGTTCTATTTCAGTATTCTTCAATGATTTTCTGCAGGCGCTTGCGACGCTCTTCCTTCGAGTTCTTGCGCCATTTCTTGGGAATAAGATAGCCTATGAGGCTCAGCAGATTGCCTCCACTGCTGGGGTCAATGGCTGCCAGTTGCGCTTCTTTTTTGTCATATTTCAACTGTCGCTTCAAGGCTTCAGGCAAGTCATCGCGCTGACCATGTCCGAAGACGATAACCTCCTTGATATTCAGCAACTTGGAGATCAAGAAGATCGTGTCGCGCACCTCTTTCAGATTCACCAGGCGACTTTCGTAATTGACATGCGAGAAAGAGAGCGTCTTGCAACTGTCAGACACGCTGAAGAATCCCAAAGAATCAGTCGTCAGGTTTCCATCTTTACTGCTGACGTTGGCACCAGCTACAGGCATCAGAGTCTCCACATCGACAACCACCAGTCGTCTTTGTGCAAAACCCTGAAGTGTTCCTGCCAAGAGTAGCAGCAAAAGATATCGCATCCACATCATTGTCTGCAAAATTAACGATTCCTCCTATTCCCTCCAAAAGTTTTCAGACAATTTAGTGATTATTCAGACAACTAAAGAAATGTACGTATTACTTTTTTAACACCAATTCTTCGAGCAGACCTGCGCAGGCATCTTCGAGGAGTTCGAGGGCAAATTCGAAGTCGCGCGTGTCGCCATAATAAGGATCAGGAACGATCTTTTGTCCAGGATGGTGGCGAAGATAGTCGCTCATACGAATGATTTTTGCGAGATCTGCTTGGGAATTCGCCTGGCGAGCTACATCGTGATAGTTCTCCTGATCCATCACAGCGATGAGATCAAAACGGTCAAAATCCTTTGAAGAGAACTGTCGGGCTCTGTGATTGAATGTATATCCATGCCGTTCTCCACATTTTCGCATGCGATAGTCAGGCAACTGACCCACGTGCCAGGAGCCAATGCCAGCAGAATCGATGAGGAATTCATCGTCAAGTCCTCGTTCAGCTACAAGATGCTTCATGATGCCGTCAGCAGCTGGCGAACGACAGATATTTCCCAAGCAAATAAATAGAATTTTCTTCATTTTGAATGCAAAGTTACAATAAAGTGAACGAAAAACAAAATAAATCTTGGAATAATTCAATTTTCTTCTTATCTTTGCAAACAAAAACGAACGAATCAACGAACGAATCCTATTTTCCTGTGAAAAAGTCTATGGGCATTGGGTGGTTAGTTATGTTTCAATATTGGCTGAAGTATCACAAGTGGATGGTGAGCCTTTGCCTCATGGGTTTGTCGCTGACATCGACAGCCCAGGTGAAGACAACTGATATTGAGCAGCTAAAGAAAGACATGTATCGTTTGTATTCCAAGAGTGATTCCATTCAGCAATTCTTACAGGTCACTAACCGACTGATAGAGATTTCAAAGCAAACAAATAATGAGGATATGCTCTATCGGGCATGGTCCAATCAGGCCACCTTACTCTCAGTTTTTGGCAAACGTGAACAGGCTCTTGATGTTGTCAGGGAGATGGCGGAATATGCCCGTAAGAACGACAGCAAATATGGCCTTTTTGCATCAACCTACACCAATGCTCACATATTCAGCGGCCTTCGGTTGGAGCGCCAAGCTGAAGAGCAATTCCTTCGATGTATCAACTATAAAGAACAATTTCTACCCAATCAGAATATTGCCGTCGTTTATCTCGGACTGGCAAAAATCTATCATAATCAAGGCAAGAAGAATAAAGTTCTTGAGATGGTAGAAAAGACTCTCCAACAGCCAGATCTTCTCCCAGAACAACGTGTACAAGCCTTGAGCTATAAATGTATAGCGGCTACTATGGGCAAAGAGAACAAGGAGGAGTTTAACCGCTATTATGCGGAATTGGAGAAGGCAAGGAAGGAAACAGGGATATCCATGAGCTTAAGTTGGAGAGCGGATGTCTTTCATGCCGATTATAACGGCGAATACGAGAAAATGCTGGAAGTGGCTCAGAAGATGAAGAGTAAGCAGGATCGATTGCAATTGACTGCACGTGCTTACAAAAAATTAGGACGATGGGAAGATGCTTACAATTTACAGGTGGAATACAAGAGGTATACCGACTCCATCAATTCAGCAGAGGCGCGAAATATTGCGATTAACCACTCACTGGCTCTTGATGCTGCACGAGCGGAGAACGAAGCCAAGGACCTGAAACTGAAGAACCAAGAGCTGGAGTTGGAACATATCACTGACGAACTGGAGCAACGACGTTTAGAGGAAGAGGCTCTGAACCTCTCATTGGAAAACCAAAGCATAGAACTCCGAAATCGTGAGATAGAATTACAAAATGCCGCTGTGAAGCTGAAAAACGACAGCCTTGACCGTTACAACAAAGACTTACAGCTTAGCGAGTGGGCCTCGAAGATGGAAGCCCAGAAACAAACAGAGCATGCACATCATGTGTTTATGATCATGCTGGCTATCATCGGTACTCTTGTCATTGCCTCGCTGACCTTTATCCTGTATCGCCGCAACAAGCACTCGAAGGAAATCGAGACGGCCTACGGCAAATTGGAGGATGCCTACAACCAGCTGGAAGAAACGACTACTGCCAAGGAGCGCATAGAAAGCGAACTCCGCATTGCCCGTGAGATACAGATGGGTATGGTGCCACATGTGTTCAATGCTTTCCCAAAGGAATTGGGTATCGATCTCTATGCTTCAATGACACCTGCCAAGGAGGTGGGTGGCGATCTCTATGACTTCTTCTTAAAAGATAAGAAACTGTATGTCTGTGTTGGCGATGTATCAGGCAAGGGTGTACCTGCTTCAATGACGATGGCCGTAGCAGTCAATCTGTTTCGTAGTGAAGCCAAGGAGGGTGTTAAGCCTGCTCACATTGCCACGCGAATCAATGATACGCTTTCTACCGATAATGGGAACAGTATTTTTGTTACCATGTTCATTGCCGAAATAGATGTAGAAACAGGTCGCATGGACTTCTGTAATGCTGGCCATAATCCACCTGTCATCGTCAACAATCAACTGAAGCCTGATGATCCCAACCGTTCTTACTTCATCAATATGGAGTCAAATGCACCTGTCGGACTCTGGCCTGAACTGGAGTATATAGGCGAGAGCATTGACAACATCAAAGGCTACACGCTACTCGTCTATACTGATGGTTTGACTGAGGCAGAAAACGATATGCAGGAGCATCATGGCGAAGAACGCCTGCTGGGGTTGATGAAAAAGGATGAGTTTGTTAACGCTGAATCTACCGTGAATATGATACTCAGCGATGTTGCTACTCACGTGGGTATTGCTGATCAGAGCGACGACCTGACCATTCTATGTCTCAAGATAGGCTGATTTTAGCAAGTTTTTCAATTAAAAGATAAGATTTTCGTTTTTTATTCTTACCTTTGCAGACGCAAAATATAATGTACGCAAACAATAATAAAACAAAGATACAATGGATTACAACTTCAGAGAAATCGAACAGAAATGGCAGAAGCGATGGGTGGAGAATGGTACTTATCGCGTGGTAGAGGATAAGAACAAGAAGAAGTTCTATGTGCTGAACATGTTCCCTTATCCTTCAGGAGCAGGACTTCACGTAGGTCACCCGCTTGGCTATATCGCCAGTGATATCTATGCCCGCTACAAGCGTCAGAAGGGCTTCAACGTACTGAATCCTATGGGCTACGATGCATACGGACTCCCTGCTGAGCAGTATGCCATCCAGACTGGTCAGCACCCTGAGAAGACGACCTTCGAGAATATCGATCGCTATCGCAGTCAGCTGGATAAGATCGGCTTCTCATTCGATTGGGAGCGCGAAGTCCGTACTTGTGACCCTATCTACTACAAATGGACACAGTGGGCCTTCCAGCGCATGTTCAAGAGCTATTTCAGCACTTCGTCGCACAAGGCTCAGCCTACAATTAAGCTGATTGAGCACTTCGAACTGATGGGTACTGAGGATTGTCATGCTCTTGGTACTGAGGAACTGCACTTCACAGCATCCGATTGGGCAGGCTTCTCAGAGAAGAAGAAACAGGAGGTGCTGATGAACTATCGTATTGCCTACCTGGCTGATACGATGGTGAACTGGTGTCCTAAACTGGGCACTGTATTGGCTAACGATGAAGTTGTCGATGGCGTCAGCGTTCGTGGAGGCTATCCTGTGGTTCAGAAGAAGATGCGCCAGTGGTGTCTGCGTGTTTCTGCTTATGCTCAGCGTCTGCTCGATGGTCTCGAGGAGATTGATTGGACAGACTCGCTGAAAGAGACCCAGCGCAATTGGATTGGTCGCTCTGAGGGTACTGAGGTAGAATTCAACGTAGCTGATTCAGATAAGCACTTCACCATCTTCACCACACGCGCTGATACGATGTTTGGTGTCACCTTCATGGTGCTGGCTCCTGAGAGCGACCTTGTTGCAGAACTCACCACACCTGAGCAGAAGGAAGAGGTAGAAAAGTATCTTGACTATGTGAAGAAGCGCACAGAGCGTGATCGCCAGATGGATCATAAGGTGACTGGTGTTTTCTCTGGAAGCTATGCCATCAATCCTTTTAACGATGAGAAGATCCCCATCTGGATTGCTGAATACGTACTCGCTGGTTATGGTACAGGTGCCATTATGGCTGTGCCTGCTCACGATAGTCGTGACTATGCCTTTGCCAAGCACTTCAACCTGCCTATCATTCCTCTGATTGAGGGTGCTGATGTGAGCGAGGAGAGCTATGACGCCAAGGAAGGTATTATGTGCAACTCTGCAAGCGCCAAGTTCAGCCTCAACGGACTGACTGTGAAGGAGGCTATCGCAGCTACGAAGAAATTCGTGACTGAGCAGGGCTTGGGTCGAGTAAAAGTTAATTATCGTCTGCGTGATGCCATCTTCTCTCGTCAGCGTTATTGGGGCGAGCCGTTCCCTGTTTACTACAAGGACAATATGCCCTATATGATTCCAAAGGAGTGCCTGCCTCTGGAACTTCCTGAAATCGACGAGTATAAGCCAACAGAGACTGGCGAACCCCCATTGGGACGCGCTAAGATGTGGGCTTGGGATACGAAGTTCGACAAGGTTGTTTCGAAAGATGAGATCGACAACAAGAGTGTCTTCCCACTCGAACTGAATACGATGCCTGGTTTCGCAGGAAGCTCTGCTTACTATCTGCGTTATATGGATCCCAAGAACGAGAAGGCTCTTGTAAACAAGGATATCGACGAGTACTGGCGCAATGTAGACCTCTATGTAGGAGGTACAGAGCACGCTACTGGTCACTTGATTTATTCTCGTTTCTGGAACAAGTTCCTTTTCGATTCTGGTTACTCTTGCGAGGACGAGCCATTCAAGAAGCTCGTTAATCAGGGTATGATTCAAGGGCGCTCTAACTTCGTTTATCGTATCGAAGATGAAGGTGCCGACAAGGGTAAGTTTGTCAGCTTTGGTCTGAAGGACAAATACACCACGACTCCTATCCATGTCGACGTGAATATCGTCAGCGCTGATGTGCTCGACATCGATGCTTTCAAGGCTTGGCGTCCTGAATACGAGAATGCTGAGTTTATCCTCGAAAACGACCAGTATAAGTGTGGCTGGGCTATCGAGAAGATGTCGAAGTCGATGTTCAATGTGGTGAATCCGGATATGATCGTCGAGAAGTATGGTGCTGACACCCTGCGTCTCTACGAGATGTTCCTGGGTCCTGTTGAGCAGAGTAAGCCTTGGGATACCAATGGTATCGATGGCTGCCACAGATTCCTGCGTAAGTTCTGGAACCTCTATCAGAATGGCTTTGATGAGGGCGAGGCTACTGCAGACAACCTGAAGAGCGTACATAAGCTGATTAAGAAGGTATCTCAGGATATCGAGACCTTCAGCTACAACACCTCCATCTCTGCCTTCATGATCTGCGTGAATGAGCTTTCACAGCAGAAGTGCAAGAACAAGGAGATGCTGAAGACCCTCGTGATTCTGATTGCTCCATTTGCTCCTCATATCGCTGAGGAACTTTGGGAGGCTCTTGGCGAGCAGGGTAGTGTATGTGATTCTCAGTGGCCTGCATGGAATGAGGAGTATCTCGTAGAGAGCCAGGTGAAGCTGGGTATTGCCTTCAATGGAAAGGCTCGCTTCGAGATGTCGTTCGCTGCTGATGCTGACAATCAGACTATCCAAGACGCTGTCTTGGCAGACGAGCGCTCACAGAAGTATCTCGAAGGTTTCCAGGTTGCAAAGGTTATCATCGTCCCTAAGCGTATGGTGAACATTGTGCTGAAGAAATAAATATGACAATACAGCATAAAATGATATTAAATGAAGCCAAGGACTATCTTTTCATAGTCCTTGGTCTTCTCATTTATACCATAGCCTTTACTGTCTTCCTGATGCCTTATCAGATTGTGGCTGGTGGTGTGACTGGTCTTTCAGCTATCATCTACTACGCCACAGGATTCCATCTGGAGAACACCTATATCATCATCAACGGCATCCTGCTGATAGCAGCCCTGAAGATTCTTGGCGTGAAGTTTCTGATGAAGACCATCTTCGCTATCTTCACCCTCTACTTCATGCTGCTATTCGCTCAAGAGCTGATACCAAAACAGGAGAACGGCCTGCCTTTCAAGCTGATGGGAGAAGGTCAGGACTTCATGTCGATGATTATAGGCTGCGTGCTGACAGGTATTGCTCTTGCTACCGTCTTTACGCATAACGGATCGACAGGAGGAACTGATATCATCGCTGCCTCAGTGAATAAATTCCATCCCAATGTCTCATTGGGCAACGTTCTGATTGCTGCAGACTTCTGTATTATCGGCTCCTGTATGTTCTTCCCTCAGTTTGGAACTTATCTGGAGCGTGCCCATAAGGTGATGTTCGGCTTCTGTGTGATGGCGATGGAGAACTATACTCTCGACTACGTGATGAATGCCCGTCGACAGTCTGTGCAGTTCTTGATTTTCTCACGAAAGTGGCAGGAAATAGCCAACGCCATTGGTACAGAGATGAATCACGGTGTAACCATCCTCGATGGTCATGGGTGGTATACAGGAAAAGATATGAAAGTACTCTGTATCCTCGCCAAGAAGAACGAGAGTGTCAATATCTTCCGTCTGATCAAGATGATCGACCCTAATGCGTTTGTTTCGCAGAGCGCCGTTATTGGTGTCTATGGCGAAGGATTCGATGAGATGAATGTGAAAATCAAAGATCAAAAGAAGAAAATGAAAATCGTATTTGCCACCAATAACCTGAACAAGCTGACAGAAATCAGAAAGATTCTAGGTAATAAGTTTGAAGTGGTATCGCTTTCGGATATCGGCTGTAAGGAAGATATCCCAGAAAAGGGACAGACACTGAAGGACAATGCACTTATCAAAGCCCGCTATGTGTATGACAAATACCATATCGACTGTTTTGCTGATGATACAGGCCTGGAAGTAGATGCCCTTGGAGGTGCTCCTGGCGTCTACAGTGCCCGTTATGCTGGCGGAGAAGGACACGACTCAGATGCCAACATGAAGAAATTGTTAGGCGAATTAAAGAATAATAACAATCGCAAGGCAAGATTCCGTACTGTCATTGCGTTAATAATCAATGGAAAGGAAGTGTGTTTCGAAGGCATCGTCAATGGCGAAATCATTGAAGAGCGTAGGGGAGGAGAGGGCTTCGGCTACGATCCTATCTTCCAGCCTGAAGGCTACAACAAGACTTTCGCTGAGCTGGGTGTGAATGTCAAGAATAGCATCAGCCACAGGGCTAGAGCTGCTCAGAAACTCGCTGACTACCTGCTGAAGAAGTGAAGGCTCGATGTGAAACAGCAAAAGTGAAAAGTGAGAACTGAAAAAATGATAATAAGGAGAAGTAAAGTGTGGTGGCAAAGGCTCTTGTCACTACTTTTCACTTTTCACTTCTCGCTTCTCGCTTTCTCTCAAGTGGGCACTTGGCGAAACCATCTTGCCTATCACCAAGTGCAGAGTATCTGTAAGGCAGGCGATGACCTCTTCGTACTGGCTTCGAATGATCTCTATCAGTATAACCAGAATGACCAGAGCATCCACACTTACGACAAAATCAATGGTCTCAGCGATACTCATATCACCCATATCGCCTGGAGCCAGCAGGCAAAGCGACTGATAGCTGTTTATCAGAATGCCAATATCGATCTCGTAGAGACGGATGGCGATATCATTAATATCTCTGCGCTCTATAATAAGTCGATGACAGAGGACAAGACTGTCGACAGTATCTCTATAGAGGGTATCTATGCCTATCTGCATTGTGGTTTTGGCATTGTGAAAGTGAATCTGCAAAGGGCAGAAATCTCAGACACCTATACGCCCAATATGCCTGACTATCCTAAGGGTCTGTCTGCCTATCAGGATAACTACGATGAATTTATCAATATCGTTTCTACTCTAAATCCTGGAGGACCTGCCTATAACCACTTCTACGAGGCCAGATTCCTTAATGGCAGACTCTATACCACTGGAGGTTATTTCCTGCCCAGTATTCCTGATAACCAGCTGCCTGGTATCATACAGACCTTTGATGGTAATAACTGGGCACTCTATGAAGAAGGAATCAGCGAAAAGACTGGCTACAAATATGAGGATAACTGCTGTATCGATGTGGATCCAACGAACGCTGATCACGTCTTCGTAGGAGGAAAATGTGGACTCTACGAGTTTCTGAATGGCCAGCTTGTAGCCTATTATAATAAGGACAATAGTCCCTTGAAGGGAGCCAACGACAGAGGGACGGAATTAGGCAATGACTTTGTGCTTATTCTTGGTGTGAAGTTCGACACACAGGGAAATCTCTGGGTTCTGAACAGTATGGCAAAGGGTGTGAGTCTGTTAAAACTCTCACCAAACCATCAATGGACAGATTTTCATCAGACTTTACTTACTGACGATGCTGGTAACACCTTGGCAGGACTCAGAGGGATGATGATTGACAGTCGTGGACTGCTTTGGTTTGTGAATAATAACTGGCAGGATCCATCACTCTTCTGCTATGATATGGAAGAGAATAAACTCATCAAATACAACAACTTTACGAATCAGGATGGCATCAAATACGATGTCACCTGGGCTTATTGTATTGCTGAAGACAGGAATGGGAATATCTGGGTAGGTACAGACGCAGGTCCATTCATGATTCAGAAGCAGGAAGTAGGGCAGGAGAGTGTTACCTTCCAACAAGTGAAAGTACCTCGTAACGATGGTACGGACTATGCTGATTATCTGCTCAGTGGCGTCAGTATCAGCAGTATTGCCATCGATGGTGGTAATCGTAAGTGGTTTGGTACGAATGGTGCAGGAGCCTTCCTCATCAGTGCAGATAATATGGAACAACTCCAAAACTTTACGACAGACAACTCGAAACTGATTACCAATCAGATTACATCCATTGTCATCAATCAGAAGTCAGGCGAGGTCTTTTTCCTTTCAGACGATGGTCTGTGCTCCTATATGAGCAATGCCATTGAGCCTGCAGAGGAAATGACAAAGGATAATGTATGGGCTTATCCTAACCCAGTGACACCAGACTATACAGGACTGATTACGATTACTGGTCTCAGCTATGATGCAGACGTAAAGATCACAGCTTCAAACGGTGCTCTGATCGCTGAAGGACGCAGTAATGGAGGTATGTTTACTTGGGATGGTTGCGACCAAAAAGGACGTCGCGTAATAAGTGGCATTTATTATGTAATAAGTGCCACTTCCGAAGGCAGAAGTGGCACTTGTTGTAAAATAGCTGTCATCCGTTGAAAAAGGCTCAGAATTTATAGCCCAACGTAACCATAAATACCTTGTTATAGATTCCTTTATCGGTATTTGAAATCATCTTTGTTACACCAAAGTTATAACGGACATCAGCAGTAATACCTTTAAATTCATAAGAAAGTCCTACAGGTATCGACAGATCGAATGTATTCAGTTTATTACCCTCACCTGGAAACATTGTATCGATATAATTATCAAAATCTACTTTCTCGCCTTTATATTTAATTTTCGCCTTTACGCGGAATGCTGGTTGGATACCTGCTTTCAGGGCAAGACCTGGCAGAACGTAATAGTTGGCCATAATGGGGAGAGTTCCATAGTAGATATCCAATTTCATTTCATCAGAAACATTGCCTGCTCCAGTTGCACTATAAATATCATATTTACAACCCTGATTGGTAAACATAACACCTAATGATGCACTGAACTGATCAGCGAAAAAGCGCTCAAAATCTACACCATAAGCCAAATTCAACTTTGACTTATCACCATCTGTGATGTTCGAAATCGTAAAACCGACTCTTGGCTGGATAGTAACATCTCCCTGTTCGTGTTGTGCCTGTGCAGATACTGTTACTGTCATCAAGGCAACAAATAATAATAGCTTTTTCATACCTTATTATATTTATATATTAAACTTCGTTTGAGCAAAATGCCAGATAACTATACCTGCCGTCACTGAGACATTCATGGAATGCTTAGTCCCAAACTGGGGAATCTCCAAGCACCCATCTGAAGCATCGACTACTTCCTGATGAACACCCTTTACTTCATTACCTAAAATCACAGCATATTTCTTTCCCTTTAGAGGAGAAAAAGTCTGCAATTTAGTGGAACCATGAGCCTGTTCGATGGAATATACTTCATAACCCTCAGTCTTCAAGGCTTCAAGAGCCTCTAAAGCAGTTTTGAAATAGCGCCAGCTGACGCTATCTTCTGCCCCTAAGGCTGTCTTATGGATCTCAGCACTTGGAGGCGTAGAAGTAATACCACAAAGATAGACAGCCTCAATACGGAAAGCATCACCAGTACGGAAGACACTACCCACATTATGCATAGAGCGCACATCGTCGAGCACTACTACCAATGGCAGTTTTTCAGCCTCACGGAATTCTTCCACCGTCAGGCGCTGCATTTCTATCGTGCGAAGCTTTTCCATACCTTATATATTATAAAATTGCTGCAAAGATACAACATCGCTGACAAATGGCAAAACATTTAGAGCCTTTTTTAAAAGAAAAGAGCACTACCCGCCAGAATCGGGTAGTGCTGAAAACCTTCCTGTGTCGCTTCATGGAACTATACAAATTCTATGCTTACAGATTCATTATTACTCTCAAATTTGTCAGATATGGAGCTATATATTAAAAAACAACATTCTCACCAGACGTTTCTATCTATATAACTGGAAATTGCAAAAACCTTGCAAAGATTTCTTAGAATTTATAGTTCATTAACTTTTCTATATATTTGTTCAGAAAATAAAGTGTTGATAAACCTGTGGATAACTCTGTTAATAACTAGTGGATTTCTGAACAAAATAAGGTTCAAAGGCAGGAATATGTGGATATTAACACAGTTATTCTTGCTAATTCAGTCACTTTTCAACAAATTTTTGCTGAAAAAAGATATAAACTTATTATATTTGCACCAAAAATGGAAATTGTGGATAAAGTACGTGAAGTCTTCATTATCAGATAATAAGAATCCACAGAGGGTGTGAATAAGGCATCTTGATACGTGGATAACCTATTACGCAAGAAAAAGGCCTGAAAGTTATCAAGATTTCAACGGCATATCATCCTATTCATTTTGTTTTTAAAGAAAAGAAAAAAAGAAAGAATAAAAATAATAAGATGTTGAAAACTGAAGATCTGAAAGCGGAAATCCGCAGAATGTGTGAAGAGAAGGATGCTATCATTCTCGCACACTATTATACGATTGGCGATATTCAGGATATTGCTGACTTCGTAGGTGATTCATTGGCTTTAGCCCGTAAGGCTGCAGAGACAGATGCCAAGATCATGGTGATGTGTGGTGTTCATTTTATGGCTGAGACCTGTAAACTACTCTCACCAGATAAGATGGTGCTTTGTCCTGATCTGGAAGCTGGCTGTTCTTTGGCTGATTCTTGTAAAGCTGAGGATTTGAAGAAATTCAAGGAAGAGCATCCTGGCTATCAGGTGATATCTTATGTGAATACGACAGCTGCTGTAAAGGCTTTGACTGATGTAGTCGTTACTTCAGGAAATGCCAAGAAGGTTGTAGATCAGTTGCCTAAGGATGCAAAACTGATCTTTGGTCCTGACTATAATTTAGGTAGTTATATTAATGAGGTGACAGGTCGTGATATGCTGCTATGGAATGGAGGTTGTCATGTTCATGAGCGTTTCTCTGTAGAAAAGATCATCGAAATGAAAAAGCTATATCCTGAGGCAGTGGTAATGGCCCATTTAGAGTGTAAGGGTCCTGTATTGGCTTTAGCAGATGTAAAAGGATCTACAGCTACGATGCTGAATTATGCTCAGCAGAGTGACAAGAAGCAGTTTATTGTGGCTACAGAGGCTGGAATCCTCCACGAGATGCAGCGAACTTGTCCTGACAAGGAATTTATTCCTGTACCTCCAGAAATCAGCGAGAGCGGGCTGGAATGCAGCTGTAATGAGTGCCAGTATATGAAGATGAATACGTTGGAGAAGGTTTATAACTGTCTGAAGGATGAAAATCCCCAGATTGAGATTGATTCTGAGATAGCCAAAGAAGCTGTGAAACCTATAGAAAGGATGTTGCAATTAAGTTAATTTATTGGCAGATAATGATGAAAAGATTATTTGTTTTATTCAGTATATTATCGTCAATTACCTTATTGACAGGGTGTATCAAGGATAATATCAGTGATGATTTGCAGGGAGAATGGAGGCTTTTAGGTTGGGAAGTTGATGGTGCTTTTCATGAGGTTGATTCTTTCAAGGTAGAGTATCACAAGTTCTCAGTTGAATTCTCTGGTAATTACGTGAAAGCCTATTCTTTAGGCAACGTTACTGATTTCGGAAAAGTAAGAAGTAAGGAAAATACTTTGATTAAGGAATCGGTTAATCAGACTCAGGTATTGGTGATCGACGACGAATCTGTATTTTTTGATAAGTATATAGGCAGTGTCAATCGTTACGAACTTATTGGTAACAAACTGAGACTCTATTATACGGATAATAACTATTTCCTTTTTACCAATCAGTATACTGATAAGATAAAGCCCAGTTGTAACTGTGATCAGGATATTATCATGACTGTCAATGATCAGCAAGGTACTATCTATAAGGATAAATATCTTCGTAAGTGGTATATTGCCTATAAGTATCCAGGAAGTGATGTTGTTATCGCTAGGTATTATCCACAGTCGTTTCCTGATATAGACTTTCTCCAGGAGAATCTGAAGGTTGTCTTCTCAGGTGATGCCTATTCAATGGATATTAATTGGGGTGACTATAAATCAGCGCAGATAGCTGGAATGACTTATTATTGCTTGGATTTGTTGAAAATCGAAATACAAGAATAATAGATCTTGGACTATTATATAAAAATAAGGTGGCAATCAATCGTTGCCACCTTCATTTTTTACTCAGGCTTGAAATCTTCCTTGCCTACGCCACAAACGGGGCATACCCAGTCATCGGGGATATCCTCAAAAGCTGTTCCTGGCTCAATGCCACTGTCAGGATCACCTGCTGCGGGGTCATAGACATAACCGCAAACTTCACAAATGTACTTCATAAATTTAATGCTTTAGTTATTAATAAGGGTTGTTATTCTCTCAACAATCCGTTCTGGTGGAATGTTTTGTAGACAAGCATAGTCGCCTCGCTGACAAGGCTTATTGCCATATATACTGCAAGGCCTGCATTCAAGATCGAGCTGAATCACATTATCGGCATTCTGATTGAATCCCAGGAATCCAGCCATAGGATGGGTAGCTCCCCAGACACTGACAACAGGAATTCCTGTCAGTGAAGCCAGATGCATATTGGCAGAATCCATCGAGAGCATTACGTCAAGATGACTCATCAGTATCAGTTCTTGATAGATATTGTTCTCACAGTGTTTGCTTACTATCAGACACTGACGATATTGAGCACACCACATCTGCAAGTATTTATCTTCCAACTCACCTTTTCCGAAAAGGAAGATGCGACCCTTTGGATATTTCTGGATCAGATGGAAGATAACCTGTTCCATCAGTCTTGGGGGATAGATTTTACCATTATGGGCTGCAAATGGGGCTATACCAATCCACTGCTCAAAACTCTTTTTTGGCCCTATCTCCTTTGGAAGCAGATTCAGATTACCACCTTCTTCTGGGAAGATGGAATGGAACTGACGGATATCTACAGGATACCCTAGACGCTCAAACACCTCAGCATAGTTCTCAAACGAAGTGGGAAGTTGCTTCTTGATCTTATTTTTGTAAGAGGTAAGTTTCTTGCGTTGATGACGATGTTTGTTCACATGCTCCACACGATAATGACCCAGGTTGAAGCGAAGTCTCAGATATTCTGAACGCAAGACATTATGCAGGTCAGCTACCTTGGTAAATTGTTTAGCTACAAGTCTGCGATAGAGCGCATTCAATCCCTTCACCCCATGATATTCCTTCGAGAGGTCTGCCTCCATGAAGTTCACGTTAGGTGCCAGATCATAAAAGAGTGGACGTGCAAACTTCTTGCTCAGTACGGTGATACGGACATCAGGGTACTGGTTAGCCAAAGCCCATATCACTGGTACAGTCATAGCTACATCGCCCAGTGCAGAGAATCGGATGACAAGAATATGCTCTTTCTTCATTATTTCTTATACAGTATCGGGTTAGTTGAAGGATCGTTGTACATCTTCATCTGTCTGTAGACTTTCATATACTTACGACCAGCCTCGATGTCTTCCAGTAATTGGTCAATAGCCAGTGAAAGATCTTTCTGTTGTTCCAGCAGTACGTCCAACTTTGCCTGACACTTGGCAATATGTTCAGGCTCAGCATCTGTGCGCTCCACCTGCTCCTGCATGTGATAGATCTTCAGGGCCAGGATACTCAGACGGTCTACGGCCCAGGCAGGACTCTCTGTATTCAGGCGGGCATCTGCCAAAGGCTTTACCTCACTATAATAATGACGGAAATAAGAATCTATCTCTTCCACCAAATCTGTACGGTCCTGATTACTGCGATCAATACGACGTTTTAAAGTAAGTGCCTCTACAGGATCAATGTGAGGATCACGGATAATATCTTCAAAATGCCATTGAACGGTATCGATCCAACACTTCAAATAAAGATTTGATTCGATACTATCTTTTTCGTATGGATTTTGAATGGGCGTATTAACATTATCCGTCAGATGATAGTCACTGATGGCACGATTGAAAATACGGTTTGCTTTTTCTGTAAATGACATCTTTAATTGTTTTATTCCGCAAAACTACAGAAACTTTTTCAATTTGCCAACTAATTCGAAGAATTTCTTCAATTTTTGACGTTTTAAGTTGTAAAAGATGCAAAATAAAGCCCATTTTATGCACAGATACCCCCCTTTTGTGCAAAAGAAAGTCAGTTTTTCTTAAAAAAATTTGCGTAAGTGAAAGAAAATGTGTTACTTTGCACCCGATTTCAGCAAAAGGCTGATAATTTTCAAGATAGCAAATTCATTATTAACATTTTAAAGTATTACAATTATGTCAGAAATTGAAAGCAAAGTAAAGGCAATTATCGTAGACAAACTCGGTGTAGATGAGGCAGAAGTAAAGGCAGAGGCCAGCTTCACAAACGATCTGGGCGCAGATTCACTGGATACCGTTGAGCTGATTATGGAGTTCGAGAAGGAATTTGGTATTTCTATTCCCGATGACAAGGCTGAGAAGATCGGTACAGTAGGTGACGCTATCGCTTACATCGAGGAGAACGCAAAATAAATTAAATTTATAACATAATGGTTGCTTCGGATATGACGAGGCAACCATTATGCTTTAATATTAGCTTATGGAATTAAAAAGAGTAGTTGTAACAGGTCTTGGCGCAGTGACGCCAGTGGGCAACACTCCTGAGGAAACATGGAAAAACCTTATTGCAGGAGTCAGTGGAGCCGCACCTATTACACATTTCGATACAACTTTATTCAAGACAAAGTTTGCCTGTGAGGTTAAGAACCTCGACGTAAACGATTATCTCGACCGTAAGGAGGCCCGTAAGATGGACCGCTATACTCAGCTGGCTATGATTGCTGCCAAGCAGGCTGTCGAGGATAGTAAGATGGATTTGGAAACCGAGGATAAGGACCGCATTGGTGTAGTCTATGGCGTCGGTATTGGTGGAATTAAGACCTTCGAGGATGAAGTCAAGTACTATGGTGTACATGAGTCCGATGGTCCTAAGTTCAATCCCTTCTTCATCCCAAAGATGATAGCAGACATTGCTGCTGGACAGATCTCCATTATGTATGGATTCCATGGTCCCAACTATATCACCGCTTCTGCTTGTGCGTCTTCTTCTAATGCATTGGCTGATGCGTTTAACCTCATTCGTCTGGGTAAGGCTAACGCTATCGTAGCTGGTGGTGCTGAGGCTGCTATCTGCGCTACTGGTGTAGGTGGCTTCAATGCCATGAAGGCGCTCTCTACACGTAATGAAGAACCTGAGAAGGCCAGCCGTCCTTTCAGTGCCAGCCGCGATGGTTTTATCATGGCTGAGGGTGCAGGTTGTCTGATTCTTGAGGAGCTTGAGCATGCTAAAGCCCGTGGTGCCAAGATTTATGCAGAGATGGTTGGTGCTGGCATGAGTGCTGACGCTCACCACATCACTGCTTCTCATCCTGAGGGACTGGGTGCAAAGCTCGTGATGAAGAATGCACTTGAGGATGCTGGTATGAAGCCTGAAGACATCGACTATATCAATGTTCACGGTACTTCTACCCACGTAGGAGATATCTCTGAGGCTAAGGCTATCAAGGAGGTATTCGGCGATGCAGCCTTCAAGCTTAATATTTCTTCTACGAAGTCAATGA
>JAEEGK010012016.1_pt1 | contig 19723 bp, 22 predicted proteins | sample 8958771 | NCBI WGS metagenome assembly JAEEGK01 (sample SAMN16246547, study PRJNA631951) | gut metagenome | biome: gut microbiome; feature: rumen; material: SC-attached | host: Bos | place: Iran: Karaj | collected 2018-10
CAGTTCCCGAATCACATGGATGGCGGTGGTGTACTCGGCAATGCGCTCCTGCTTTTTCCTCTGTTCGTTCAAAGTGGCATTATGCGTTTCCTCAACAGCAGAGGCAGCAGTGGTATTCGCTCCTACCTGAACCACTGTCTTCCAGTCATAGTTCCATCGCCAGTAGGCTTGGACTTGAATCGGTGCCATTAGTAGCAATGCCGCCAATAACAGGGCTACAAGTTTGGTTCCTGTCTCTGCGCGTATCTGCGCACTTGTGTTCTTTACGCTGTTCTTTCCCATAGTTCCATTACGTTTTGTTGTTTGTTAACCTCATTGGCGAACTTCAGGTACTTACCCGTCAGTCCGGCCTTCTCCATATCCTTACAAAAATGGCGGATGCCCTCTACGGTGTCACCGCCATAGTGCTTGATATAAATCTTCAGGGCTTCCTTCTCGGCACGTTCCGTCGTATAGGCCATATAGCACTCCGGCGGTTCCTCCACACCATATACATCTGAACTCTGACCTCGGCATATCCAGACTTCCTTGAAATAGTTTCGTCCTTCATGGTTGTCCAGCGAGTTAATCGTAAAGATCTGCTGTCGCTGTACGTCGGTGATACCGAGAATAGCAGCTATCTCATCATACCTGTCCTTGAACTTGCTCTGGTCGAGGAGTATCTTGATGTCAGAGTTATTGATGATGGCCTCTTTTACTATTGGCGAATCTATCACATCACCCAGCTCCTGTGTCACCACACCAGCGATGCCGTGGAACTTTCGCACGGTCTTATACAGGTATTTGATGTACTCTGCCATCGTAGGCGAAGAGATGGCCTTCCATGCCTCTTCGATAATCAAGGCTTTTCTGCCTTTCTTGATACGCATCTTCTGCAAGAACACATCCATGATAATCAGTACCACGATGGGAAAGAGCACGGGGTCATCCTTGATCTTGTCGATCTCGAACACGATGAACTTCTCGTCGAAGAGATTCAAGTCCATGTCGTTATTCAGGATGGTGTCCATCTTACCGCCTTTATGGAAGGGTTCCAAGATTGCAGCAAACTCATTGATCGGAAAAGCGATGCTTTTCTCCTCCATCATCTGAGGAATACGTTCACAAGCAAATTCATAGAAGGTGTCAAAGCTCAGATGAGTCACCTTCAGGTCTCGCTTCTGTCGCTCCATACGGGCAATCCGCTGGTCTATCTTCATCAGATAGTGTCCCTCTATCAGCTCCGGCATCAGGCGCATCAGCTGGTTATTGGCATGAGCACGTTCGCCAGCACTGGCTCCCTCGTCGTTAGCCAGGTTATGCAGCTTCTCTACGATACGCTGCACCTTGGCATGGTGAGCCTTCTCGTCCTCAGTGTAGGTCTGCTTGTCTGTGGTTACATTCGTATTGGCAATGTCACCATCCTCGCTGACCACATCTGCATCCTTTTCAATGGCCTCGATATACTCCCCATACTTACCATTACGCTTATCAGCCAAGAGCAACTGCTTTCTCAGTTCTTCCTTCTCTTCGTTGGTATAACCACTGAAGGGATGGAAGTAGGCATCATAGTACTCGTTCAGCACGGTATCAATGATGGTGTCCTCCAACTTCTCAGGTGCCTTATTGCCTTTAAAGATCTGGAAGATGAGTGATTTCAGGAAGTTTTTCTTCTCTCCGAAGTTCTGCTGATACTCTACGTCACTCACCTTAAAAGGATTCATCGAGATAGGATGCTCCTTGCTGTAACTGATATACGTGCCGTGGAAATAGCCGCAGATTCCCTCATACGAGTCACCTGTATCAACCATCACCACATCGGTACACTGCTCAATCAACTGGCGCACCACGGTATTGGTCGAAAAACTCTTACCGCTACCCGATGGCCCCAGACAGAAGAAATTGCTGTTGTTAGTCAGCTTCAGCTCTCCTTCCTTACCAGTAAAGTCAATGGCAATGGGTACACCCTGTCTGTCGGTGTAATACACCTTCAGGGGTGTCACCTCGTCATGCTTCATGCGTTCCTTATAAAAGAGACACAGGGCTGAGTCCTGCAAAGTCAGAAACAGATCATAGTCCTTATTGAAGCTGTAGGCATTACCTGGGAAGGAACAGCAAAAGAGCTCCAGCTGGTTATAGGCACTCTTCGATGGAGCAATACCCACTTCAAAGAGCCGTGTTTCCAGATAGGATGTCACTTTTGTTAAGTGCTCCGGCTTACAGGACACGAGAACATTGAAGTTCGTCCAAACCATCGTCTTCTGCTCCGTAGCTATCACCTCCAACACCTCGTCGATGTCTGCCTTGGCAAGCTTGTTGCTGGGGTCTGGCATCGAGGCATGGCGCTTACTCTTACCAATCAGACGCTGGCGCTCCTTACGCTGAGCCGGTATCTGAATCACCTGATTATAGACCACACAATCTGCCAATGGTACAGTAGCGAGGAACGACAGCAAGTCAGTACTCATACTGTAGCCATTGACAGGTACGGTCTGTACAGGTTTTATCAGTGTCGGCAGGTCTATTACATCGATATCTACCAGCGAGAAGCTTTTGACCGTTCTCTCCCCCATTCGCAGACTCTCATCGCTGCATTTCAGGTTGGTCATGCCGAATGGCCCTTTCTTGAAGTCAAAGGCCATAAAGCGGTGAAGATACTCGTCAATCTCGTGCCTGTCTAACAGGTGATGCTTTAACCCTTTCTCCTCGAAAATGTCCTTTACCTTCTGAACCTTGTTATTGAACTCGGCCCATTTCTTCGGGTCATAGGCAACAAAGGTGCTTTTCCGTGTTTCCTGAGTAATAATGATAAAGGTACGGATCTCTGTATAGGGTCTGCCCTCGTAATAGCGGAAATAACTCTCCGTCAGAAACTCCATACCAGGAGTAATGTCATGATGGAAAGCCTGTCTGCAAAAGACATCCTGCTTCTGCAGGGCATAGCCCTCACCAAGTGTCTGGAGGATATGATCCAGCACGTTCATGAAGGCATAGTACTGGTCTGCATCGGTACAATACTGCTGCACAGGGTTCTCTATCTCAAAGATAGACGAGTAGTTGCCTGCCTTGCTATAAAGCACGGTATTGACAACCTTTCCCCGTGCATCGGTAATGTCCTCAATGCCCGAAAAGAGTCCGTCCAATGTGTTTTTCCTAACGCTCATACAGATGGTGATAATGTTGTACGCCCTTATCCCGTCTCTTGGAGTGCAGTCCCTTCTTCTGTTTCATGTAGATGGTCAGCAGACCGCCTCCGGCACTCACCCCCAGAATCAGCAGGGCTATGCCCAGTCCGAAGAGGACATACCCTGCAATGAAACCGAGGAATGAGACGCCAAAGGTGACTGCGGCAATGAGGATAAACCTTCCCCGTATGCCCATGAACTCCAAAGGGAGCTGCAGCCCCTTATAGACGGGATAACCGGCATAGTTCGTTTCCATACGCTTAATAGCCGAAGAACTTAGGCAGTGCAACAGCCATCGCTACCAGAGCGGCACAACCACCAATGGTCATCATGATGGTCTTCTTGACATCCTGGTCGCCGTTGTTCATCTTATAAAAGACGTTGAAGGCTCCGATGATGCTGACCACTGCGGCAATCACATAGAGGAGGTTACGCACAGGCTCGATGTAGCCCTTGAAGGTGCCGACGGCTCCAGTGATGGCACTCGATCCGGCATCGGCCATCGCGTAGCCGGTGCTCATCATAAACAACAGGGCCAGGCTGGCCAGTCTCAGACCTTGGTAAGAAAACTTACCCTTAAAATTCTTAACGAGGGAACACAGCTTGTTCCAGTTTTTCTGCATAATGTGTTTTTCATTTTTTTACTTTGTTTTTGAACATCTTAAAGTGGGGATTGCGTGTTTTTCATGTTTATCCCGTAAGGTATAGGTCTTATTCGTAAAGTTTCATAACGTCTTTGAGTGCGGTACTCCCAGGATTCTCCTGTTCCTGACAGAGTGCATCATGCAGCTCATCAATAGTATAGCCACCGCACATCTGGGTTAGTCCGTCATCCAGAGTCGAGTCCTTTTCGGTGTTAGTCTTGGTCAGCGGGATGTCCTCCCGACTGACTCTGACAGGCTGGTACTTTTCCACCTCGCCCGTGATGTCCACCTCTTCCTCTATGTGCAACTCATCAGATAACACGCCCTTCGTAAAGAACAGGTCGTGAATGATCTGATAGGCATAGTAGATGACGTAGCCCACAATGATAATCGTTAACAGTGTTGTGAATTTCATGATATTATCCTTTTCTTTTTCGTGTTTTTCTTGTTTGCGGGTGCAAAATTACAGCGTTTTTCTGAAATGTCAAGTGCTTTTTTCTCTTTTATAAACTTCTCATTCCTTCCGCTCACCAACAGGCACAAAAAACACCGACCCATCACGAGCCGGTGCCTTCCTTTTTTATTAACCTAAAAACAATCGTATGAAAGATTCGATTAAGTAAGGGCAGAGTCAAACTTGGTTGAACTCTGCCGAGCGTGAGAATCTTCGCCGTTAAGGCAAAGTTTCATTTCGCTCATAACATGGCGTTAAGCCACAGTCCTTCGTGAGCAGCAACCAAATAAAGTAGATACCCTTATAAGTCCACTGATTCTCTGGTTTTCCGCCTGGCCCAGTCTTTATAATAGTAAGATCTGCGTCCTTTAGCGCCTCTGCCAACTCCCAGCCATCCTCGCCTTCATCATCATTCTCAACGATAATGCCATTCTGCTTCAGAGTACACAGCAAACCTTCTTCTGGCATACCGAAAGCTTCAGCAATATCTGCCGTTCTCTCTGAAAAGCCCGTTTTCTTCAGGAACATGTCAAAGCAGATTCTAGTGTACAAATCGCCACAGCCTGCCATGACTCCACCATAGCGGGGATCCTGTACCTTTGGCTGGAAGCCGTTTATAGGCACTTGCACAATTCTCATCTGACCATCTGGCTTTCTCTCGCTTCTAGTCTCAAAATGTACAGGGATGTCGAAGATGGTCATGTGCTGTTTGTACGTTGTGTCACAGAAACAAGCAAGCAGCTTCAGGGTCTTGTCCTGCATTACGACATGCTGGGTAAAGCCATGCATGGAGAGTAGATAGTCGTCGCCGTCAGGACTCTTCTGATAAGAGAAGCCCTCAACACCGTTCTCCAAAAGTTCATTTACTGCCTCGTCCCACGAGGTAAAACCAAGGGTGTATGTTTCCCTTAAACTGTATGGAAACACCTCACCATGCAACAAACACTTAAAAGTGCGAAGACAGTAGTCTTCAAATTCCTCTCCTGAGGATAATAAATCAGATTTCATGTTTTACGTTATTTTAAATTTGATCAATAGTCGATTATGCCGCCACTGCATGTGGCAGTGTCAGGAAGTTCGCAGTCACATGGACGCTCACCATCCTGGCTATTTCTTCGAGATAGGACTGCTGTACTCGGAAGTCCTTGGGGATAAAGCCGTCGATATACTCCTTCGGCCATGACTTCAGCGACAGTCGCCTGCAGGCAAACTCTTCATTGAAAGGCAGGCAGCAACGCTTACTATGGATATAGCCGACAAGGATGCTCATCAGAACGTCCTCAAAGGCCTTGTTCTCCACTCTCACAGGTTTGCGCTCGTTCTCTACCTGACGGACGATCATCATCCGTCTGCTGTCACTCAGCTCTCCTAACAGGAAGGCAGAATTCAGCAGGTTACCCTTCATCTTCCTTACCTTGTGGGTATTGCCTATCTCTACCTCATAAGTCAACTTCTCCAGCTCATTCAGTCGGAGTCTTTTTTCTTCGCTCAACTGTTTCATAATACTGATAATTGGTTTGTAGTGTTATCCTGTACTTCCGGATGATGACTATACCAGGCCAGTTTCCTGAAGTCCACATTCTCAAAATGAATATAAAATGCCATCTCGTTCATCCTGGACACGATTCTCAGTCCCAGATGCTCCCTCAGCTGGTCGCTGTCGAGGTTGGTACTCACCACCATGGGAAGACGTAGCTTATAACGTTCTGTGATGAGTTCCCGCACCGGATAGAGGGGATTACCCCACCTGAGAATCTCTGCTGGTTCGCAGCCCAAGTCTTCAATACCGAGATACGACGGCCAGCTCATCAGGTTGTACCATTCCCGTGTGGCATCCCGTAAACCAGGAATAGCCGTGGCATCACAGATCTTCAGGTTCATCTCATCCGACACCAGCTTGTGTTCTGCCAGCCACCACAGCGTTTGACGCATGGCATTCATCAGTGTGGTCTTACCAGTTGCAGTACTGCCGTCCAGCACAATCATAAAGCGGTTGTCATTGCAGTCGGTCAGGAAATGGGCCAGTTTACTGATAACGCCATTGGTCAGGTTATTGGGGACGTAAGCAACCCTGCGCATGGCGACCTGCTTCCGATAGGCCATCTCCAGCATCGATGTCAGTCCTGGCTCATCAACGGCCAGCTTAGAGTGGTCGGTCATACCCGGCTGCAAAAGAATCCGTCCTTGAAGCTTCAACTCCTCTACGAGGGTCTTGATATCCATTGGTTGTCCCATACGCCTGTGTTATTTGTTTGTTACGATAAAAATTCTCCAGTACCTTCAGGAAGTGCTGCGGCACCATGATCCAGTCGAAGTCTGCTATCCACCCCTTCTGTCCGCTGCCATTCAAGAAATCGCTATCTGCGGCATTCCTTATGGCTTGCTTCACGCTGTCTATGTTTACCTGCGTTTCTGCTATCAGGCGTGTATAGGCCTGTCTGCGTTCAGGAGTCTTTACTACTACCTGCGGAATCTTCTTTCCTTTCATCTGCTCATTGAAGAAGGCAACGACTTCATCGAAGTTGTCTTTTTCAAAATCCAACTCCAAATTATTAGCCACCACCTCCTCGCGCGTATCACGCGTAGACTGTCCTCCTGCTATAATATTATTTTCTCTATATAAAAGGTGGGAGTGGTACGCTTGGCGGTCAAGTTGCTGGTCAACTTTTACCTCTGACTTTACCTCCGACTTTACCACGGGCTTTACCTCCAAATCTGCCCAACCAAGTGGTGTGATGGTGATAATCGTCTTGCGTGTATCTATCTCTCGTTCAATAAGTTTATCTTGCTCCAATCGCTGCAAGAACCTTATCACTGTTGGTTTACTTACGCCCCACTGTTTTACCAGTGAGTTGACTGTTACGAGTACCTGTCTCATTTGTAGGTAAACCTTTTGGCGGTTGTGGCAGACCTCCCTGTCAGCCCATGCAGCCTCGCGTCTCAGCCACATCCACCATTTCAGGTATCTCTCATCCTGTCCTACCCAGCCGTTCAATACTACCATCGGAATGGTGATATACCCGGCTGGGCGTTGTTGCTGTCCTTCTGTTTCTCCGTTTGACATCTTCTTCTAACTCCTTACAGTAAGTTTTTGCATTTTACGGCAGCAAACGCTGTCTCAATCTGTAACTTGGAATAGTAGTAAGGCGAGTTCTGGCTCGTACCCTTCTTGAATCCCTTGATCATGCCCTTACGCACCATCGCATCGAATTTCCTACTCATCATACTGTCATTGCCAAGCCAGGCCCTTACCTCCGAGGCCTTCAACTGGTCTTTCACTGGATCAAGCTTCTTCACTGCCGACATCGCTCCGAGAGTAGCGGCATTGGTAAGCATCGCTTGTAAAGTTGTAACTGGTATATCCATCTTTTTACCGTTTTTATATTTAAATTATAACATTTTGTACTATTTCTATAAAATTTCTCTGTTTTTTCTTGCAGATATCGGAGATAATACGTATCTTTGCACCCGAATTGCTGTGAAAACGGCTGCAAAATTACAACTTATTATAATTTCAACAAAGAAAAATTACGGTTTCATTCCGAATAGACATAAAATTTAGCAAAATTTAAACATTATGACCACATACAACGAACAGGAAGCCATGATGCAGGGTGTTGCAGAGAGATTCGCAAAAGCTGCAGAAGAGCTGCGTCTCACAGGACGACAGCTATATCGTGATGGAATCGTCGCAAACGACCAGGTGCTGAGCAAAATCAAGAATGGCTGGCAGAAACCGACCAAAAAGGCCATTGAGCTCTTTTGTCAGAAATACGGCGTAAGTGCTGCATGGTTGTACACAGGAGAAGGAAATCAATATCTGGGGAGGAGCAAGCCGTTTGAACCTCGCATAGAGTCAGCTGATGAAAAGCTACTGTACAACACGGACTTTGAATCGTGTCTGGACAGCGACGGGCAGCCTATCTCTACTGGCAACGAGATACCGTTGTCTTTCCCAATGGCTGGCGACTTCGATTTCATGTGTATCAACACCGATAAGTCGCTTGCACCAATCATCATGCCTGCTGACATTATCGCTTTGAAGAAATATGCCACTTGGGAAAAGTACATTCCCGGTGATTTCATTTGTGTAGTTGTAACCAAAGAGTTCAAAGTACTCCGCAAGGTATCCCCCACACAGGGTGACGAACAAAACATCACTTTCATCCAGATGATCGATGGCAATCCAGTAGAGTCAAAGATTCCCAAGGACATCATCCTCGAGATCTACAAGGTCGTCGGCAACTACCGCCGCCAGTGAACAGCCCCGACCAAACGCGACATCCCCCGACCCAGCTCACGAAAAGCCGAATCGGGGGATGCCTGTATATATGCCACTATAATGCGAAGCCGTTCATCTACGACTCCACATCTTCCATCTTACTTCTTACTTATCACATCTATTCAGCTCTTCCATCACCAATCCTACGGACACACCTTTCCCGTACCCAATGAACCCGCCAAACCCGAAGTCCATCAGATACCCAGCCATCCCGCTATGATATGTATTGAGCTGCCTCATTCTTTTATTCACAGTGCTCGATGATTCTCCCATCGAGTCTCCCTTTTGTCCAGTTTGTCGCTATGCCATAGCGATCTTCTAGTTATTGCTACTGTGCCCTCCGGTTTTCCACAGGGATTTTCTCCATCACTCCACTCAAATAGAGCTTCATCACGTATTTCATCCGTTTCTCTTCTTTCTGTTCCAAATAATCATCGTATTTCCCGTCAAGTTTATCCAATAGCATTCTAATTAACTCAGGCTTATGAATCTGTATTGGTACCTTTTCAGCTAACAAACGATTATACAAAAGATCAACAGACTCTATCACCTGCATCATTTTCTCCGACATGTCAAAGTAACGACCTCCTTCTTGAACCACATTCATAAAATCAGCAAAAGTCTTGTCAAAAATATGCTGAAGCAAAATACTGCTCATATATTCAAATCCGTCCAACCTATCCACAAACGTAAAATTATTTCTCGTTGAGCCAGCGTTATCTGGAGTCAATTGCTTCTGGATAAAAATACACAGTTCTAAATTCTCTCCGAACTTCATCAGCACGTCTGAGTATATCTTATCGTCGAAACAATATTTCGCCAAAGGGAAGTCCTTGTGTTTCAGATAAACCAGAACCATCATTCCCTGCCCACGTTCAAACTCAAATAAACGGTCATTCTTCATCACATAATTCCGCAACCCATATTTTTCTTCAATAAACGCTGGCCTATAATCTGATAACGATAATAACTGAAACACCATCACCGGCTGATAAGTGGTAATATCCGCTAAGGGAGTCCACCGTTCATCTTTACCATACGGGTTATTATACTCTTTCTGCCCAGACGGATGAATTACCTCCGACAATATCGAGCCATCCTTATGATATGTAAATTCCACGTGGTCGCCATCAACAAACCTTATTAACTGCCCGACATGAAAGTGTCCATCGAACCTATGTTTATCATCTTTTGTCTGAAGATATGTCTCTGTGAGACCTTTTATCTTTAGTTCAGGCGATGTCTTTGTACCAAAGTTGATGGCCTCCATCAGCCTAAAGCATCTCCCTTTATATCGGAAGTATACCTTTACCCTTGAATTCTTATGCCTATGCCGCGCCATTAACGTTCGTCTTCGTTGCTATTATTCAAATTAGCTGACTCATTTTCTATATTTCCTATTTCATCCTTCTTCTCCATACTTTCAGCTATGCTAACCAAATACGATTCCACCTTTTTGATGCTTTTAGCTATCTGATCCAAACTTCTCTGCACAGGCATATAGGAATTGTTCTGTACTACGAGCCCCTTCTTGATGTGCCCCATCGTAGTTTCCAAATCTCCTTGGACTAACATAAAGGTTTTATCTAGGAACATACTCATGTTGAGTTCCTCATCTATCTTATAAACATCATTATATGAACCTTTCATTTTAATGACAACATTTTTGTTTTTCCAGGCATCGTTCACTTCCTGACAAAAGCCAATAAACAAATACCTGCTGGTGCCTGCTTCTACAAAGAAAGGGGTTGCTAACTGCTTATACCCTTCTTCAAAACGCTCTTCCATCAATTCGTTTAGGAAGTCTTCATTAAAGTGAAGAATAGCATTAAAAACATTTTTCTTTCCTATGTTGCTTATCTTCAACATAAAGGCTGTTTGATACACAATTACGCTAAACACCAACCGTGCTCTTTCTTCCTCTTCGCGTTGTGCCTTCATTTCCTCCAACTGTTTTTTGTTATGTTGGAGCGAACGATGTGTATAGTATATCATCCCAAATGAAGCCATTGCACTTAGATAGACGGGCCAAAACGTTAGCCACGTCGTACTATCTCCAACTACTGGAACGATTGCTTCTCTAAGCAATATCCAATTTAGGAATAATGGGAATAGTAATAATGACAGGGCAACTATAACATACTGCCAAAGGGTCTTCCTCATTCTACTATCTCTATTTATACAAATCCTTATACAGATAATAATCCCTATTATTCTCTGCCAAGTCCTTGAAAATGGTGCGGATTTCCATCTCAATTCTCTCCCGTGTGTATGTCTGATCTGTCGATTTCCTTATACAGTACCAATCATTTACAATATGTTTGAATGCATCCGTATCTCTATCTATATCGGTTATCTCGTCAAATAGCCATGCTGCTGTTATCATTTCAAACGGGCTGCTCTCAACTGTGCCACTATTTACTTCCTGTCGTAGGGCGTCTTTCGCCGCACCAATATCAAGAACCTTTCTGTAAATCTTGAAATATTCTGCATACCCTCTCATAACCTCTCCAGCCTTTACAATTCCACGAGTTATCACCACTGCCAAGAAAGGCGCACGTTGTGAAGGGTCAATTGCAGCAATCATCGATAATGAGCAACAAAGCGCAGTGGTAACAACCAGCAAACCACTTAGTTCGTTATTCAACTCCCTGCACAAATCAAGAAAATGTTTCCACGGCAACAATTCCCCTGATGCAAGTCCAAGACCATCCTCACAACCATGTGTTTCTATGTGTAATGCCAACATCTCATTTTCCTGATGCTTACTAATAATTGTACGGATTGCCTGCTCAAATTCCTCAACAGTATTAACCTTATATAGGTCGCAAAATAATGTCGGGTCCGCATTACATTGAGGCACCAGCGTATTATTATACAACATATCGCCCGTATGAAGTTGACCAACGGGTATAGATTCTATGACAACAACACCATATTTCGTTATTTCTGTATTTACGCCCATATACCTATCTTATTTCATAATCCCATTCACATACTCATCAAAGAACTTCAAGTTCCCCGTCTTCCTCTGACTCAGTAACATCCGTTCGGTTTCCCATTCATTAGCAATTCTATCTTTCAGCAGTTGCTTTATTTCCACTGACATAACTCCATCATTACCTGTCAACACCCTAATAACGAATACCAAATGGGGAATCTCCTCTATAACCCGCTTTTCAAACTCATCCTTTATTCCCGTCATCACCTGCGACACAAGAAGTTCCGCAACATAATACGGTGTAAACATATCGTCTGACAGCGATCCCAGAGTGTTTCTACTATCCCTAAACAACACATTGACGTACTGCGTGAACCTCGTTTCATCCCCATTCTCTTCCAAGCTCATCAAGAGCATTGCCAACCAGTAGCCTTCCTGCCTGACGTTTCGCATGGCATCACCAAGATTCACTCGATAGCCCTCTAAGGGTCTGAGCTCTTCTTTTAGCATTTCCAGGCCGTCAAGACCAGATATATTCAAGCATCGATAGATTGTTCTCACCTGCTCAAACCAGAGTTCATTCAGTGTTGTCGGTGGATAGGAGTGTTCCGAAAAAATATTTTTCTGTAATGCTTTTACAATCTTTGCGCAAACATCTTTGTTTTTCGCCTTCGCAGCAAGGGTAATCAATACCTCAAAGTTCTTCCCTTCCAAATCAAAACCGAAAATATCAGCAGATGTGAGTGAATATGCATCCATCATCATATTGACAATATCCAATTCTGGCTTCCCATATTTCTCGTGTTTCCGCTCAGCTTCAGCTTTCTTTCCTGCAAGCCACGACGTTAGTTCTTCTATACCGAACACATTCAGCCAAACGCCAACCATATCTTTTACATGCCCAGGCTTATTCTTCTCAAAATCCTCAAGCAGACTCTTGATATAGTCCTTGTCTTTATCCAAAAGGAACTGGTCTTTTAGGTTTGAAGAAAGCAAATCACCCTCTTCACTGAGCACCGTAAAACATTGTTCACGCAATAGGTAGTGCAAAGACTTTCGCCCGTTATGCGCCACTGCTGTCTTGATAACAGCTACCACATCCTCAGTATTCCTCAGACCTCTAATCAAGCTACCCTGCAACGGGAAATACTTCAGAACTCCCAGCAGCCTGTTGTATTCTTCCCAGTATCCAGCAACTTTCAGCAACCATGACAAAGCCCTTACCGCCGGGGCTATTTCAATATATGCCCCGTCATTCATATAGTTAATTCTCCCTATAATACCATCTTCCGTAGTTTCAGTATCCAGCTTCTCACAGAACTTTCGTAATGCCCCAGAATTTCGTTCATCTCCTCTTGATTGGTCTGCAATGTCTAAAGCCTTTCCCTTCAAATCCTCTACTATTTGGGCAAGTACATCCTTTTGAAGCAGGTAGCCGTCAAAGAAACCACCATCCATATTCTCTTCTATCTCTTCCAGATACTCCATAGACGGATGGCTATGTTTCACCTTGGCCTCGCACCCAGCCTGATAAAAAGCAATTTCGCAAAGCAGGAGTGCAGTAGAGACATCCTTAATCCCAAACTTATCTTGGATATACTCTTCATTCAGATTATATTGCGTAAAGGCTTGATTACTGATACCTACTGCCAGTTCCTTGATAAGATCCTCGTGCTCACTCCACACGCAGGGTTTCGAGTCTTGATGATTCTCAATCTCGTCAAGCAGTCGGAATCTGACTGCAGTTCTGAATCCGACGCCATAATGTGCCGCCAAAAAACTCTTTCTATCCTTCATGGCCTGTGTACATAACATTTATAACCATTGCCTCTTGCCCCGCCGCTGACGTCAATAATACTTGACTTATAATCATTATATGCATCCACAACGCGGTTAATATCATCATTCTCAGTCATTTCGTAAATACCAAAACTCTTGTTTGACTTTTCCTGAGCATCAATCGAGGCTCCAACAAGGAATACCTTCTTATTGTCTATAATTAGATACCTGTCGTGCCATTCTGTCCAGTGTTTTTGTCTTAGGTCGCGAGGTGCCAACGCATTTATCCTTACCTTACAATTTGGCACATCTGTATCATCAATAGCGTCAAGGATTTTATTCCCAAATGCTTCCATATCATCCTTAGACTCTTCATCATAGCAGATGGTCAGTACTTCAATGTATATTCCATCCTTGTGAATAGCGGAAAACACATCACAACGGCACTCAAGATAGTGAGGGTCCCATATAACAATGGAATTCTCAGCACTCGCCAACAACTCCTGATATAGACCAGGGGTATTGCTAGTCAACATCCTGTCGTAGAAATGGTAATACTTACCGTCTACAAAGTTTGTCGATCCATTTACATATGAAACAGCTCTTCCTGGTCTTATCATTGTCTTCAACGTCATTAATATCCACTGTCAGTGTTCCAGCATTCCACCATTCTTCTGCTCGATCAATCAGTTTCTGACGGTAGTCCTTGGGCACTCTTATCAGTGTTGTTGCTCTAATTCCAAACTCACTCAGCGAACAGCCAAGCATCCACACCTGTTCATCGGCCACAATATAACGGTCGTGCAGTGGGGCTTTCTTTCCTGTCAGCAGCCTGCATTCCACATTGGCTATGCCTTTCTCGTTCACTTCCTTGATGGCCTTGGCTAAATCTTCTCTTTTGTTATCTTTCTTCAATTCATTCTTCCCTGACAGTATTTTCACGGGCACTGTCCTGCTTGCCATAGGAACCACAAAACGGCCCAGCGATTTCAGGTCAAAAAAAACATCGCAGATGTAAATCCTTTCTTTTGCCGTGTTTAGAATTTGCAGTATATCCTTATCAGATTTATCAATGTTCTCTTTCTCTCTGTCCTTATCTCCATCGTAGAACACAAAGTCAAGGGCTTCCTCAAACTTTCTATAGGCGTATTCTGGTGAAGAGTCCAATAACCCTCCTGTGGGGTTCTTGTCTCCAATCACGCTTCTGTCGCCATCTATGTATTTTTGGACTGTCTTGATTGTATTCCCGTCCTTGTCCGTCAAATTTACCTCCCTGTCCCCTACGCGCATATCGAAATGAATGGCATGGATAAACACCAGGTGGTTATAAAAGTCCAGAAGATTATCATGCTCATCATAGATATTCACCTCAAGCGCGTGAAACTGATTGTTAAAAGCAAGATCGTAAAGGTTCCTGCTTCCATCCAGCTCAATTATTTTGGAATCTATTACCCCATCGTCATAACCTTTGCGTTTGCAACATAGCTTCAGCAATGGTCTGATATGGTTATTCTTATAGGTAATCCTGCAAAATACACCGTCTCTCGTATCCTTTTCAGTGAAAGAAATCTTGGAGTAAATATCATTATAGCCCAGGAAAACAAATCCACCAAGATAGATGCTATGCTCCGCAAGATCATAACCAAGGTTTCTTTTTGTCAGTTCTGTCAGTTGGCTTCTCAGCTTTTCATTCTTAATGATAGTGCTTAATTCATTAGGCTGTTTCGTCGGGATACAATATCTAACATACTGTGGACAATACCTGCGTGGCAAAATCTCTTTAAGTTCCGTACTATAACTCTCATCCGACGGTATAATTCTCCAGTCATTCTCCCCGACAGGCCAACGGTATTCCGTAGCATATGGTTCCAATAATGTTGACCCAGAATAATAGTCTTTCCAAGGCTGTTCATATAGGGCTTCAGTCACAGTTATCCTATCCACAGTCAGGAAGAGTTTATCTTCTTTCCCAGATGCAGATTTCACACAATCATTATACTCCGTTCCACAATTGGGTTCAAAGTCCTCATAGTCTGGCATACTACCATCTATTTTCTCTAATATCGAGAACACATGGTAAAATACGCCGGACGGTTTCTTTAATGAGAGAACTATCCGGCGTACCTCTTGACCAATGAATTTATTTCGAAGTTCCATTTCCAATAATTCTACTCATCAATAAATTCCTGCATATCTTTTATTATATCCATATCTTTCAATGCATCATAGTTCTTCTTCAGATATTCTATCAGTATTACCCTGTCTTTCTTTAGTTCCTTAAAATCTGCATGAAACAGATATTGTTCAATAGTAGGGGGGAAACAAAACACGCCTAAACGTTTGTCATAATCTGCATTTGTCAGATAACGCATGGTAGCTATACGCTCGTTGCAAACCTGCTCGCTTAGGCTATCTGCATCAAAAGCAATGATAATCTTGTCGTTCGACTCCATGGGTGAACGCATTAGTCTGATTGTCCTCGCCACTGATGACAAATTACCATATCCACCAGAAGGCAATTGATATACCTTCTGAAATGATTTGCAGTCTAAAAGGGTATGGAGAATTTCAGCGTCTCTTTTCCCTTCGCATATTAAATAAAGAGCTTTCATCTCGTCCATAACATCAGAATAAAGGTTCAGAAGGAAGTTTTTCAAACTCGGTATGCTCTAAATAGAAAGCATAATTATATTCGCAGTTTTCAACCGCTCTTCTATATTTCTCTTTCATGCAAGGAATAAAACAACTATTTTTAAGACAGAATTCAATATCCATCTTTGTCCATAGAACAATTAATTGAGGAGCCATATAACCAACTAGAATTTCTGCAGGCACGGTATAATCAGTGGCAGAAAAGAACATACCAAATACAGAACTATGTCTGCGTGCTAACTGATTTCGCATTTTTGCGAGCGGCTCAATGTTTATCTTGACACCAGAATAATCTTTGCATTCCACTAACGCATATAGTTCATCTACATGTACTGCTCCATCAATTTGTTCTAAAGGTTTGACATAAGCAGAATCTTGGGGGGCAAAGACATTATATGGATATGTCACACTTCCCTTTTGTTCTTGCTTTTCCCTTTCAAGAATTTCTATTTCAAATGCTCTCAGCACAACATATTCCAACACCTTTCCCTTCTTCCAGAAAGACTCATCAAATTCAGTTTCAGCATGTTCTTTCCAGAGATTGAGTAAGGCGTAACTATCCATTTTTTTGATTTCCTGTTCGTATTCTTCTGCTTTTTCCATTTATGTACCTTATTACTGATACTGATTTTTCCTTTTATATTGTTCGCTCAACTCCATCAGTTTCATAAACATTCCCAGTCTTGGTTCCTTCAACTCTCCAGCATTCAAAAGTTTACGTCCACGTTTCAGAAAATGAATCATCAATTTTTCTTCTGGAGCATATTTCGAAGGATTCCGATGGTTAGTCTCAATGAATCTAACCACCTCATTATATCTTGTCATCCATTTCTCTTCCTGTGTCATCGTTTTCCTTATTACAAGCACGTTCAGCGGTTTCCCCGCTGAGAAAAGCTTTTCATCTCCCCCTCCACCATCTTCATCAGCTTCGGCAGCATCTGTTCTATCTTCCGACACTTGACCTTGTTGTAATGGAAATCCATATCGTCCAGCAGTTCATTACACAGTTCTTCATCCATGTCGCCACCATAGCCTGCGGCTACGACGGAGATGGCAGCAAGTTTTCGGGAATCCTTTTCTTCTCTTAAACGCGAGGACATCAGTATCGTTGGCATTATCTCATACATCAAGGTACAATAATGCAGAAGGTCTGAGAAATAATCATCATCCTGAAGAAACGCATCAAGCATTTCCTCTTGGTATTGCCGGAGTAGGAGGAAGAATTTCTCTTTCCTGATCTTGCTCTTAAAGTTCTGAGGCAGTGTCATTGTCCAAAACAAAGCATGAGATAGCACAATTCTGTCCTCAGAGGAATGATGATAGAATAGGCGATCCTTCTCATTCGGATGTATCTCCTTCAGTTGTTGCTCCATTAGGGCAAACTTCTTCTTTCGAATCTCTCTCAACTCTTTCTTGTCTATTATGGGCATATTAATATCTCCTATCATTAAAACTCCACCAACGTAGCATAACTAAATCCAAATGCATCATCAAAAGCCAGAGCGTGATTGCCATCCCAAAAGGTATGGTGTCCAAGTGTTACTTTTATATCATCCCCTGTCACCTTGACGATTCTTTCAAAATACGGCATGTCTATATCCGAATAAGATACACCCAGCACTATCATTTCTTCGATTCCGGCCAAGGCATCAAAGTCGCTTCCGTGTTTCTCTATGATCTCAGCAACAGGCTTTCTGAAAACGTCAGCAAACTCTTGCGACATCTTTATATGAACCAGATCTTTATACAAATCCGCATCCATGTGCGTTCTACGAGCCTCCTTCAGTTCCTCATCAGACACCGCATCACCAGTACTGTCATGACCAAATATCAAATTGCCGCTGTCCACACTACCATGAAGATGCACTATTCTGTCTTCATCAATGCCATAGAAATCCTCCAAGGTTCTTGTATAGTTGAAAGTAAAGAACACGGCGTTCCTGTCAATATTGTCAATAGCAGTTTTCGGTTCTGGCATCCCAATCGTCTTAACCCACGCCAACAATGCCTCATTAAGCCCAGCTTTTAATTGCATCAAGCCATCTCTTGTCACATTATCAGGATAATCGTCCAGATTGAAACCACGAAGGCTGTTTTCGAAGTCACTCCAATTATTTCCGCTGCAATCACCATATATTCGGTTAAGGTCGTTATGCACCTCATGCCTATTCCCTTGCAACCATGCTATAAAATCGGCATAGCCACAAGGCATGTCGTGATGCAAGTCAAAGCCATTGCCTATCACATATAACTTAAGTGGTATGGAAATACAGTTCATATACTCCTTTGACTTTATCTTTCAGACTATCAAACCGACTCTCTCAAACATCCTCCGAAACCCCTTATTTGGATTCTCCTTCAATATCTCCTCCGCTACCTCTCTCGCTATCTTTTCACACTCAGGAGAAGAGTTGTAAAGCCTCCTTATCCAACCAGCGAAATGGTCATAGTCATCACCTCTCTTGCATTCTGGTGCACGTCGTTTCATGCGCTCAACAATATCCTGAGCGACCAGCCTTTGGTCAGTCTCTGACATATACTTGGCATATTTCTCCAGATTCTCCTCCGCATTATATGAGGTATGCATGCAGAACTTTACCAAATGGTCATACATCTTCCGCTTCATATAGATCTGTGCCTCCACATCATCGTAATCATGCACAAACACCTCATCTGCATCACGGATGGTATCATCAATGAAAGCATCCCATTCCTCCTTCGTCATTTCCTTTTGGAGTCTGTCGAAGTACACCTGCTTCCTGTCAGTCTTCTTAAATTGATCCTTACATACTTCAATGGTCTTGTCACGGTCATTTATCAGATCAAGAATTGCAAGAATCTTTCCCGAATAGCCGTAGAGACCAGCACGAGTAAGATTATCGATGTCAGCAACTTTGAGAGCTTCGTCATACATCTTCCACTCCGTCAGCATATCCACATAAACCAGTCTCAGTTCTTCATTCTTATCTTTGTTGGCTTCCATCGCAGCGATAGCTTCATTGCGCTTACCCATTTTATCCAGAAACCGAACCATTTTCTCCAGATACGGTTTGCGGAAGAAACCACCTCGTGTGTTATCCACCTTCTTCTGAAGCCATGTAAGATACCGCTTTGGTGATAGCACTTTTGCCTGAGCATCCTCAAGAAACTCGTCCATTCTACAGATATGAGTCTTCTTGAAGGGCTTGCATTCTGCAGCTATCTCTTTCATTAAACCTCTCTGGGAGTCATCATCGATGTCCTCTCCCGTAACAAGCAGTTCGACAAGCATAGCCTTTGCCCTGGCCATCACGTCACGAAGACCTTCACGACGTAGTGCCCAGATCTCACCGTATTGTTCTCCATACGGATGGTCAGCCTCATATTCAGCGCAAGTCAGTGTCATCACATACCGGGCAATCTCTGCTGCATCCAGCAGACGACCTTCTTTCACCTTCTCATCCGCCAGATTCATCATCCGAGAAAGATCTACTGCAATAGCGCCCCAATCATACCCATCACCATTCTTGATACCAGCTGGCGTTGGATGCATCAGGCATTGCTGCACCATTGATCGATAGTCATCCTTCTCTGGCCTCCAATACTCATTGACCAAAGCCATGGCCAGTTCTTCATGCTCCTGCGCATAAGAACAACAAAAGTCATAAAGCACATCCTTTGGAATCTGCTCTATGACTTGTGCAAGTTTGGATGACAAATCGCCGTAGTTCATCTGATAGCCATTTCTAAAAACCGACAAGCGGCCATATCACCATTGGAAGTTGCTCTCTCAAACCAATAGTTCCATGACCGACTTATCAGTAATAT
>JAEEGK010012017.1_pt1 | contig 19721 bp, 18 predicted proteins | sample 8958771 | NCBI WGS metagenome assembly JAEEGK01 (sample SAMN16246547, study PRJNA631951) | gut metagenome | biome: gut microbiome; feature: rumen; material: SC-attached | host: Bos | place: Iran: Karaj | collected 2018-10
CGATGAGGAGCACCTTGTCGAACTCGACAGACTCACCGTTGTGAGCCGGGAGACGGTTCACAAAGATGTCCATTCCAGCTTCTACCTTGAACTGCTGGCTTGCAATGTCAACGATTGCGTACATTTTTCAAAAACTTTGTTAGAGTTTCGGACCGTAAGCGGGCGGGCACCGTGCCTGCCACTTCTGGAGCTCATCGGCCATTTCGTAAAATTGGACCGCAAAGATACGGAAATTTCCGGCAATTGCAAAACTTTTTGTCCCTTTCATTTTTTTTTGCGATTTTTGTTTAATCGGAAACACCAAAACACACTGATATGGACAAGTACAACTGGACCTTCACCTCGGTCGGCGGGACCGTCCGGGTGAAAATCACCTCCGGAGCCGACATCGCCCACCTGGGCGAACTGGACCGCAAGCTGTGGACCGTCCTCAGCTGCCCGGCGAAGAACCTGGAATTCGACCAGAAGACCCTCGAACTCATCGACGTAGACCATGACGGGAACATTCGCGTGGACGAGGTCATCGCCACCGCCGAGTGGCTCACCGGCATCCTCAAGGATCCCGACCTGCTGCTCACCCGGGGCACCGAAATCCCCTTCTCCGCCTTCAACGAGGAGAATCCCGAGGGAGCGAAACTCCTTTCCTCCGCAAAGCAGATCCTGGCGAACCTCAAACTGGAAAAGGATTCCATCGCTCTCGAGGACACGGCCGACCTGACGAAAGTCTTCGCCGACACGAAGTTCAACGGAGACGGCGTCATCACCCCCGCCAGCGCGGATGACGAGAAACTCGCCGCTCTCGTAACCACCATATCCGAGAAAATCGGCAAGGCCGCGGACCGCAGCGGAGCCGACGGCATCACCGCAGACCATATTGAAGCGTTTTACACCGCCCTGGCCGACTACGCCGCCTGGCAGGATGCCGGCACGAAGGAGGTCTTCCCGTTCGGGGACAAGACCGCCGACGCCCTCGCCGCCGTCGAAGCCCTGAAAGACAAGGTCGCCGATTTCTTCATGCGCTGCAAGCTGATCGGTTTCGACGCCGCGACGGCCCCTGCCGTTGACGTCTCCGTGGACAAGATCGGCGCCATCGAAGGCAACCTGGCCCTGGCCGGTTCCGCCATCGGCGAGGAGCCGTTAGCCAAGCCCACTGCCGACGCCGTCCTCCCGCTGGACGCCGTGAACCCCGCCTGGAAGGCCGCCGTCGAGGCCATGCGCGGCCTCGTGCTGGACGCTGACAAGAAGAAGCTGACCGAAGCCGAATGGGCCGAAATCTGCGGAAAATTCGCCCCGTACGTCGCCTGGATGGGCGAAAAGAAAGGGGCCGAAGTCGAGGCCCTGGGCATCGACGAGGTCAAGGCGCTCCTGAAGGCGGACCAGAAGGAAGCCCTCCTGAAACTGGTCGAGGCCGACAAGGCCCTCGAAGAGGAGGCCCTTTCCATCGAAGCCGTGGACAAGCTTCTCCGCCTGTTCCACAACTTCTACGACTACCTGAACAACTACGTGGTCTTCGCCGACTTCTACGATCCCGACCGCAAGGCCATCTTCCAGGCCGGACGCCTGTACATCGACCAGCGTTCCACGGACCTCTGCATCCGCGTGGACGGTCCGAACCCCGACATCTCCTCCCTCAGCGGCATGTACATCCTCTACTGCGCGTGCAAGAGCGAGAAACTCGGCAAGACGATGAACATCGCCGCCGTCCTCACCAAAGGTGACGTGGACGGACTCCGCCCGGGCAAGAACGCCGTGTTCTATGACCGCGACGGCAACGACTGGAGCGCCGTGGTGACCAGCATCGTGGAGAATCCGCTCAGCATCCGCCAGGCTTTCTGGGCTCCGTACAAGAAAGCGGGCCGCTGGATCTCCGACAAGGTGAACAAGTTCGCCGCCGACAAGGCCACCAAGGGAGAAGGCACCCTGTCCAACATCACGGAAAGCGCCACCAGCAAGCCGGCCGCCGGCGCAGACGCCGCCCAGAAGGCCGCCCCGTTCGACGTGGGCAAGATCGCCGTCATCACCATTGCGGTCTCGGCTGTCGTCGGCGTCTTCACCGCCATCTTCGCGGTGCTCAAGGGCCTGACCTGGTGGCAGTGGCTCATCCTCATCGCCGCCCTGATGCTCATCATCTCCCTGCCTTCCGTGTTCATCGCCTGGCGGAAACTCCGCCGGCGTGACCTCGGTCCCGTGCTCAACGCCAACGGATGGGCCATCAATGCGGCCTCCTATGTCCGCGGCAAGTTCGCCAAGGGCATGACCGAGGTGGCCGAGTTCCCGAAACTCACCGCCGTGGATCCGGCCGCCCGCCGCAGAGCCGCCTGGCGCAAGTTCTTCTGCTGGCTGTTCGTCCTCCTGATCGCCGCCTTCTGCTTCCTTTTCTTCACCAACCGTCTCGCCAAGTACGGCCTGCCGCGCCACAAGCCGCAGCCCGTCGAGGAAGCCGTCGAACCGTGCTGCGAACCGGAGGTGGAAGAGCCCACGCTCGAAGAAGCCGTCGAGGCAGTCGCGGAAGAAGCGGCTCCCGAGGCATAGCCTTCCGGCATGTCATGAAATTGGGCGGCCCGTCGGGTCGCCCAATTCGTTTTGCTACCGTGCCATCCGGTAAATGGCTTCCATATCTTCCGGATGCAGGACCTTGAAGCCGCCCTGGGTCAGGGAGCCGTCGCGGGAGCATTTGCGAACCATCTCGCGGATCTCATCGTCGGTGATGTCCCGGCCGATAAGTTCGTGGATGTTGATGGGCATCCCGATGGCGTGATAGAAGCGTTCCATCGCCTCGATGCCCCGCAGGACCGTCCCTTCCGGATCGGTGAAGTCGTTCGGAACATCCATCACGTTCACGGCGAAACGGACGAACCGGCTCACGTTCTCCTTGTACACGTAACGGGCCCAGCTGGGCCAGATGGCAGCGAGACCGGCACCGTGCGTGACGTCGAACATGCCGCTCAGTTCGTGCTCCAGCTGATGCGTGGCCCAGTCTCCGGACATGCCGCAGCCCGTCAGGTCATTGTGGGCGACGCTGCCGCCCCACATGATCTGGGCGCGGGCGCGGTAATCCTCCGGGTCGGCCAGGACCTTGAAGACGTTCTCTTTCATCGACCGCAGCAAAGCTTCCGCGATGGCATCGGTCAGGTCCATGTCGTCCTCCGGCGAGAAATAGCGTTCCATCGTGTGCATCATCATGTCCGTCACGCCAGCCGCCGTCTGATACGGAGGCAGCGTGAACGTGCGGACCGGATTCATGATGGCGAACTTGGGCCGGCTCATCGCATTGGAATAGCCCACTTTGACGTCGCCGTCCTCATTCGTAATGACGCTGGAGTCGCTCATCTCGCTGCCGGCGGCCGGAATGGTCAGGACGCAGGCGACCGGCAGATACGAAGCCGGTTCCGCCTTGCCCATGTAGATGTCCCAGACATTCCCGTCAAAGGGAACGCCGCAGGCGATGGCCTTGCACGAGTCGATGACGGACCCGCCGCCGACGGCCAGGAGGAAATCGACCTTCTCCTTCCGGCAGAGGGCGATTCCTTCCTGCACCAGCGACAAACGCGGATTGGGAACGACGCCTCCCAAAAGGATATAGTCAACACCACCCTGCTCCAGCAGGGCGCAGATCTTGTCCAGCAGGCCGGACTTCTTCGCACTCCGTCCGCCGTAATGAACCAGTACTTTATGGCCGCCGTATTTCTTCACCAGGCCGGCCACCTGCTCCTCGGATTCCTTTCCGAATACGACTTCTGTCGGAGCGTAATAGATGAAATCCCGCATTATTTCAAGAGATTCATCAGGTTGTTCAGGGCTTTCATCGTTTCGGCGACACCTTTGTCATTGGCCGGAATCGCCTGGGTACCGGTCGCATAAGCCTTGGCCGAAGGACCCGTGAAGACGGACTGGTCAATGCTGTTCAGCGCTTGCAGCCCTCCCAGCACGGCCGCGACATTGGAACTGTTCACCAGGTTGTTTGAACCGTTCATCAGGCCGGTGACAAACTCGCCGGTATAGGTCTGGGTAGCGTTCGCAAGGGTGCCGGCGCCCGTGAGGATCTTGCCGATGTTGATGACGTTCATCAGGTTGGAAAGGTCGATGCTGCCGGTGGACTTCAGGACATTGAAGATGGTAGCGAGGGCGGATCCCGTCGATTTGCCCGTCGAGAGAGGGCTGTTGGAGGCGAGATTGCCCAGAACAGAGCAGGAAGAAAGGAGAGACAGGGCCACGAAGGCCGCCGCAATGCGTTTGAAAAGTTTCATCAGTGTATGTGTTTATGGTTTGTTTCCGTCGTTAAATATACAAATTTTCCGTATATTTGTGTATACGGAACAAAATTTAACACCTATGTCACTCGAACAGCAAATCCAGGAAGCCATCAAGGAAGCGATGAAAGCGAAGGATGCGACGGCCCTGAGCGCGAATCGCGCCATCAAAGGTGAAATCCTCCTCTTCAAGACCGCCGAAGGCGGCGCCAAGGAAGTCACCGACGGCGACATCCTCAAAATGATCCAGAAACTCGTGAAACAGCGCAAGGAAGCCGCCGAACAATTCGTCGCCGGCGGCCGTCAGGACCTTGCCGACAATGAACTGGCCGAGGCCGCCGTCCTCGAGAAATACCTCCCCAAGCAGCTATCCCCCGAAGAAGTCAAGGCGAAGATCCAGGAAATCATCGCCCAGGTGGGCGCCTCCTCCATCAAGGACATGGGCCGGGTGATGGGCGTCGCCAACAAGGCCCTCGCAGGGCTCTCCGACGGCCGTACCATCTCCGGAATCGTCAAGGAACTGCTGAGCTAAATACTGCTCAGATACGCTTTGAACGCCTGAAAATCAGCGGGTAACGGAACGGATTTCTTTTCGCCCCGCATAAATGCGGCCAGCCTGCCGGGAATACCGACGGGCTGGTCGGTCGCTTCTTCCACGGTGTCCTTGAACTTGGCCGGATGGGCGGTTTCGCAGAAAAGACCGTTCTCCCCGTCCCGAAGGCCGTCAGCCAGCGCCCTGTAGGCGCAGGAACCGTGCGGATCGAGAATGTATCCAGTCTGCCAGCGACAATCCCGGATAGTTGACAAGATGGTGTCATCATCGACGGACTGTCCGGAAAGGAAGGCACGAATGGCGTTCCAGTCGCCATCGTACAGGTCCAGAATGCGGGCGAAGTTGCTCGGATCGCCGACATCCATCGCATTGGCCAGGGTGACGATGCTGGGACGGGGGATGTATTGACCGGTCTGCAAGTACTTGAAAAAGACGTCGTTACGGTTATTCGCCGCAATCATCCGCTTTACCGGGAGGCCCATCCGCACGGCGAACAAGGCGGAACAGAGGTTTCCGAAGTTCCCGCTTGGTACGCAGATCACGAGGTCTTCTCCCCTGCCCTTCTGCTGCATCTGCCCTACCCCGTGGAAATAGTAGAAGGACTGTGGCAGGAACCGAGCCACGTTGATGCTGTTGGCGCTGGTGAGTTTCATCCGGGCCGTGAGGTCGGGATCCATGAAGGCGCTCTTCACGAGAGCCTGGCAGTCATCGAAACTGCCATCGATCTCCAGCGCGATAATGTTCTGTCCGAGGGTGGTGAACTGGCATTCCTGGATCGGACTGACACGTCCTTTGGGATAGAGCACGAACACCCGCACCCCCTCGACACCGAGGAAACCGTTCGCGACAGCGCTTCCTGTATCCCCGGAAGTGGCCACGAGCACGTTGACTTCCCGGCTTTCATCCTGGTTGAAATACGCGAGCAGCCGCGCCATGAACCGGGCGCCCACGTCCTTGAAAGCCAGGGTGGGGCCGTGGAAAAGTTCGAGGGAACAGATCCGGCTGCTGACCTCGACGACCGGAATCCGGAAGTTCAACGCACCATAAACGATCCGCTCAAGGGCTTCCGGATCGACATCTTCCCCGAAGAAGTTAGTCGCGACCGCAAAGGCGGTCTCCGGGAGGTCCAGTTTCGGAAGGTCCCGGAAGAAAGCCTTGGGCATGGGCTTGATCCGTTCGGGCATATACAAACCCCGGTCCGGGGCGAGTCCGTTGACGACGGCCTCCCTCAGGCTGGCCAGGGGGGCCTTTCCGTTAGTGCTGTAGTACCGCATAACCTTAATAAGCCGTCAGTCGGGCGCCGCGGTTGGATACCTTGACGACGTAACAATGATGGTCGATACCCAGTGCCGAGAAGTGCTCGTCCATGATGGCACCCGCCTTGACGGCGATTTCCCGGCGGTTGGCGAGGGCGAAGACGGACGGACCGGAACCGGCGATGTTCATGGCCAGGGAACCATGGGACAGGATCTTCTCCCGCAAGTCGTCGAAGCCCGGGATGAACCCTTTCCGATACGGCTCCGCGATGGAATCCTTCATCGCCCGGCCGATCAGGCCGATGTTGCCGGAATACAGGCCGGCAACGAGGCCGCCGACGTTGCCCCACTGGGCGATGGCGTCGTGCATGGGAACCTGCTTCGGCAGGATGCTGCGGGCTTCCTTCGTGGAAACGACAAGTCTCGGATGGACGACGGCACAGTAGAAATCGCCCGGTACGGGAAGTTTGATCAGATCCAACGGCTCGTATCCGCGGATGAGCACGATACCGCCCATGACGGCCGGAGCGGCATTGTCGGCATGATAGCCGCCGCTGGCGAGGTTTTCGCCCTCCATCGCGCAGATGACAACCTCTTCCTCGGAAAGCGGAGCCCCGTACAGTTCGTTCATGCCGAAGGCAGCCGCCGCGCTGGAAGCGGAACTGGAACCGATACCGGAGCCGGGATAGATCTTTTCCCGGATGACGATGTCCACCTGCGCCTTGTTCCCGGTCATCTGCATGAACTTGCGGACCACGGGGGTGATGACGTTCTTTTCGATGTCGTCCGGCAGGGGGACGCCGGACAGGTTGGTGATGGAGAGGCCGTCGCCTTCCGAAATGCTCATTTCGAGGACATCTCCGACCTCGTCGAGCGCGAGGCCCATGATGTCAAACCCGCATCCCAAGTTCGCGATGGATGCGGGCGCGAATACACGTACGCTTTTCATACTGTCGGGGAGTTTGCGCCAAGTTAAGAAAATATTTTCAAAACTCCAAACAAAAATGCATAAAACAGGAACTTTCTCCCGTTTTATGCATAAGTATGCAAAAGATTATTTAAGATTTTGCGGAATTCAGCCTTCGTCCTTCAGCCGGCCGCTTTTCCGCAGGGCTTCATGGATGATCCATTGCAACTGGCCGTTGGTGCTGCGGAACTCGTCCGCAGCCCAACGTTCCAATGCTTCCATCGTCGCGGCGTCAATCCGCAGGACGAAGCTCTTCACCGCCTCTTTCTCCTTGGCCATATCAATACAGGCTTCCGGAATTCACGACCGGCTGGGCGGGCTCGTCTCCGCACAGCACGACCAGGAGGTTGCTGACCATGGCGGCCTTGCGCTCCTCATCCAGGTCCACGACGCCCTCGGCCTTGAGCTTGTCCAGCGCCATCTTGACCATGGACACGGCACCGTCGACGATCTTCTCACGGGCGGCGATGATGGCGTCGGCCTGCTGGCGGCGCAGCATCACGGCGGCGATTTCGGGCGCGTACGCGAGATAATTGATACGGGCCTCGGTCACATGGAGACCGGCCATCGCCAGACGCTCGTTCAACGTGGAGACCAGCTTCTCGTTGATTTCGTCGGCATTGCTGCGAAGGGTGAGCTCATCCGGCGTATCCGGATTGTCGTAGGCATAGCATCCCGCCACCTGACGCAGGGCCGCGTCGCTCTGTACGCGGACGAAGTTCTCGAAGGCCTGGGACAGCATCCGCGCGGAAGGACCGCGTCCGTTGGCGGAAACCGTGACAAGCGACTGGCTGTCGATCTCAAAAAGGGCCTTGTAGGTATCTTCGAGCTTCCACACCAACACCATGCCGATCAGGACGGGATTGCCCACCTTGTCATTGACCTTGATGGGTTCGGGATTGAGGTTGCGGGCACGCAGGCTCACTTTCTTCTTGCTCAGGAAAGGATTGACCCAGTAGAAACCGTCCTGGGAGAAGGTTCCCCGGTACTTGCCGAAAAACACGAGCGCGACGGCCTCGTTCGGCTCCAGCTTTACGAAGCCACTCGTGCAAAGTACAGCGAGGAACAGCAGCACTGCTCCGACAAGACCGAAGGCTCCGGCCTCATTCGACTTTACAAAAAAGAAGATGGCTGCCGCGAACAGGGCGATTACCAGAAGAAGGGCCAGAAAGCCGTTGAGTACGAAGCCTTTGTAGGCCGTTTCCTTGTTGTTTTCCATGACTGAATGGTTTTATAGTTCTACAATAATATCATTTTGATATCACAAAGATACGACAAGTTTTCTGATATCCAAATAAAAAACGTATTTTTGTAAAAACACAAGACCATGAAAAAGAGACTGTTCCTGTTCTTTCTGATCCTGTCCGCTTTCGTTTCCTGTTCCCGGTCCACTCCCGAATCCAGCAGGGAGATGGTCCTATGGTATGATGAGCCGGCCGGCGATGCCTGGCTGGACGGCCTGCTGATCGGCAACGGGTACATGGGCGGGAATGTGTTCGGAAGAATCGAACACGAGCGCATCGCCCTCAACGAATCCACTTTCTGGTCCGGCCGTCCGCACGACTACAACGATCCGGACGCCCATCAGTACTATGACCGGATCAAGGAGTTGATGTACGCGAAGAAATACAAGGAAGCCGAGAAGCTGGTGAACGAGCATTTCTACGGGAAACCGGCCAACCAACAGACTTATGTCCCGGTCGGTGACCTGCTCCTGGACTTTGCGCCCGGTAAGGAGCCTGTCACGGATTATTACCGCGAGCTGGACATGGAAACGGGCGTGGTCACGGTCCGCTACACCCAGGACGGCGTCAAAATGACCCGGGAGACGTTCATGTCCTACCCCGACCATGTGATGGTGATGAAAGTCTCCGCCGATTGGCCGGGCAAGGTGAACGTAGAAGCGCGGCTGAACAGCCCTTTCCGGAGGAACATCTCTGCGGCGGGTGACCGCCTGACCATGAACGGAACGTGGAGCTACCTCCCGACCCGGATCTTCGACCTGATCGCCAAGGTCGAAGGCGACGGCATGAGCTTCCAGACGGATGTCGTGGCTCTGCCGGAGAAAGGAAAGCTCGAGGCGACGGATACCAGCCTCGTCGTCACGGACGCCAATTCGGTGACTTTCGTGCTGACGATCGCGACCGACTTCGTCAATTACAAGGACATCAGCGGGAAACCTTCAGCGCGTTGCGAAAACATCCTCGCCGCCGTCCGGGGAAAACGCTATGAACAACTCAAGGAAACACACGTCAAAGACTTCTCCGGCCTGATGGGCAGGGTCCATCTTACCGTGGGAAACGATGCGAAGAATTCCCTGCCCACCCAGGAACGGGTGGCAGCCCTCAAGCGGGGCGAACCCGATACGGACCTGCAGGCGAAACTCTTCCAGTTCGGCCGATACATCACGGTCTCCAGCAGCCGGGAAGGCAGCGAGCCCAGCAATCTCCAGGGACGCTGGAGCCAGGACCTGCTTCCCAACTGGGGCAGCAAATACACGCTCAACGTCAATACGGAGATGAACTACTGGCCCGCCGAGGTCACCAACCTGTCCGAATGCACGGGCCCGCTCTTCCATCTGCTGGAAGACCTGGCCGAGAACGGGGCCGAGACGGCGAAACTCTATTACGGGGCCGACGGCTGGGTGTCCCATCACAACACCGACCTCTGGCGCGGTACGGCTCCCGTCGATGCCGCCCGCTACGGCATGTGGCCGATGAGCGGCGTCTGGCTGTGCCAGCATGTCTGGGAACACTATCTGTTCACGGAAGACATCGACTTCCTCAGAAAGTACTATCCGATCATGAAGGGCGCCGCCCGATTCGTGCTGGACATCCTGGCGGAGAATCCGAATTATGGTTACCTGACCATCCCCTTCTCCATGTCTCCCGAGCAGGGCTACTACATCGGTGACAATCCCGAAGAGATGTTCCTGGCTCCGTCCACCACCATGGACAACGCCCTGATCAGAGACCTTTTCCCCCACTGCATCGAGGCGGCGGAACTCCTGGGTGTCGACCGTGAATTCAGTGACGAACTGGCGGCTGTCCTGGAAAAGATTCCTCCTTACATGATTGGAGAGGACGGCATGCTCCAGGGCTGGATCGAAGACTGGAAACGCGGCAGGGAGAACCACAACTGGTCCGGAACCTTCGGGCTCTATCCGGGCAACTCAATCACCCTGCGGGGAACGCCCGAACTCGCCGCCGCCGTGGAGGCATGGCTGGAACCGCGACCGGTCATTTCCTTCTGGAACAGCGCCATCGACATCTGCCAGTGGGCTCGGCTGGAAAACGGCGAAAAGACGGATGAGGTCCTCCGGAAGATCTTCATGACGAATGGCCGCCGAGGCGGTTTCGGCAACAATCTCCATTTCTCCGGCTCCAACCAGTCGGACATCAACTTCGGCATCACCGCCGGCATCGCCGAAAGCCTCCTGCAGAGCCACGCAGGCGAAATCTCCCTCCTGCCTGCCCTGCCGGCCAGTTGGAAAGACGGCTCCGTCACCGGCCTGAAAGCCCGGGGTGGCTACGAAGTGAGCATCCGCTGGGCAGATGGCAAAATGACATCCTGCGAGATCAAGTCCATTCTCGGGAAGCCCTTTACCGTCCGCTACGCCGGCAAGACCCGGGATTTCAACCTGGCCGCCGGCAAGTCGGTCAGGCTGGGTCCGGAATTGGAATAAGAGCCCGTGTAATTACCGTCCAGGCCGGACGGTAGCGAGCCAGTTCGCATCCGTACGGGGTCTGTCAGATCGCTCTATCGCATGGACCTTGATGTTCTGGCCGCCAAGGACAACCCTGTCCAGGAACGAATCGATCTCGTTCCAGAACCACTTCAACGGGAGAAGTGCCAGACAGTGGTCACCCCCGTGATACTCGTTGAGCATATAAGGGACGTCCATCGCGTACAGTTGACGGCTGACATAGAAGGGGCCGAAACCGTGGCGGTGCGGACCCCGTTCCATGTCAAAGGTCACGGTAGGATCCGCCGAACCATGGAAAAAGCACATGGGGCAAGGTTTCTTGTCCCACTTGAGCTCCGTTTCGTTTGCGCCGGTCAGATAGACAGCGCCCGCCATGGGTATGACACCAGCATAGTTGAATCCTTCCGGAAGGTTGTCCTGGGCAAGCCTGTGTCCGGTGCAGATATAGTACTCGGCGTTCATGCTGTTTATGGCGCCGGCGCTGCTGCCGCTGATGACAATCTTGTCCGGGTCGATGTTGAACTCGTCGGCATGTTTAATCAGCCATGTGGTGGCCGCATACAGATCCTCGACGCCTATGTCAATGGCAAACTGGAAAGGATTGTAACCTTCCGGGGGCGTTATAAGGGGCTTCCCGTCCCTACCACGTGCGGCCCCAAGACGATAGTCTATGGCAATACAGACCCAGCCCTTTTCGCAGAGATGGTCATACAAGGGATTGCACAGCGCATCCACCCTGGACCCCATGGCCCAGGCACCGCCGAACGAGTAAATGAATACCGGACGCTTCCCTTCCGTTTCCTGGTCCTTGAACTGATAGATGTCCATAAGAAGGGGCTTGCCGTCACGGACGACAAACTCGACCGTGGACCTGTCCGACTTGGACACGATCTGCGTCTGCGGCGGCTGCGCACCGGCATGGAAGGCCCATGCCATCATGAGAGCCGCACCGACGATCAATGATATCTTCATGGTCTGATACGTGATTTAGAATTTCAAAATGGCTGCAGAGACTGGAGACAGGGTGATGACATCTCCCTTCTTGGTTTGTTTGTATGTGCATTTCCTGTAATTGCCGGCGATGACCTGCGGTTTTGAAGGCTCTGTCGGCAGGGTCACGCTGACCTGTTTGCCGGACGGGTTGAGCACCACGTAGCAGCGCTCCTGCCCGAGCTTGCGTTCATACACCATCGGGTAAGGCTGGTCAAGGCTGCTTACCAGGCGCCAGTCCGCATCCGCGCCGAGCGCCTTTACATCCTTGCGGAGTTTCAGTATCGTGCGCACATAATTCAGGAGCGACGCAGGATCGTTCTCCTCCTTCTCAACCGTCATGCGGTCCGAATCGGGATCCTGGGGAATGTAAATCTTGTCGATGGGCGCGGTTGAGAATCCGCCGTTGGCCGTGCCGTCCCAAAGCATCGGGATGCGGCACCCGGCCCGGCCTCCCGAGCCGTCCGTGGACGGAGCGTCGGGGTTCTGTTTCAAACCGATTTCGTCGCCATAATAGATGAACGGAACGCCCGGCATCGTCAGGAAGAAGGTCATCGCAACCTTAAGCTCGTCGGGAGAAGTGCGGCCCTCGGTACACACGCGGTTGAAATCGTGGTTGCCCGAAGGCATGCTCACATAGCCGTTACCTTTGACTGCATTATACTGGTAGGAATAGAGGTCGTACCAGGTCCTCAAGTCGCCTGCACCGGACTTGTCGAAGTAAGGGACCGTGGGGGTGGCGTTGGGGCCGAATCCTCTGCGGCCATAGAAGAACAGGGTCGAGTAGTTGTACTGCCCGTCATGGCAGAAAAAATCAAGGTCGAAGTCTGCCGCCGCGACGGACTGGGCGGGATTGAACCACTCGGCTACCAGGATTCCCTCGGGATACGCTTCGTCGAACCACTTCGTGAAGTCCTCCTTCCAGAGTTTGATGGTGGCGGACTTGTCAAAGTCATTTTTCACGAGGCTGGCCGCCATATCCACGCGGAAACCGTCCACGCCCTTGTCCATCCAGAACGAAATGATGTTCTTGATTTCCCTGCGCATCGCCATGGGCCCCGGAGCGTCGACCGCCTGCTCCCAGGGATGCTCCGGATCGGGATTGGCATAGCCGAAGTTCAGCGCAGGCTGGGTATCGAAGAAGTTCTTGACATAATACGGTCCGCGCGGAGCATCCGTGGCAACGAACTTGCGGACGATGCTGGCCCTGGAATTCATCAGCGCGGCATAGTCCATCGGCCCGGACTGCGCCGGCTCCTCCGGCTTGAAATCCGGCCAGATGTAATAGTCGGAGTACCGCAGGTCGGGCGCTTCCCTAGACTGGAGGAACCATTCGTTCTGGTCCGAGGAGTGCCCGGCCACCAGGTCCATCACGACCTTGATACCGTGCTCATGCGCCTGACGGATCAGCTCGACGAGGTCGGAATTGGTACCGAAACGCTTGTCCACCCGGTAGAAGTCGATGACGTCGTAACCGCCGTCCGTCCAACCCGACACATACACGGGGTTGAGCCAGATGGCGGTCACGCCGATGGACTTGATATAGTCCAGGCGTGACATGATGCCCTTGAGGTCTCCGTAACCGTCCCCGTCGCTGTCCTGGAAAGAAGAAGGATAGATCTGGTAGAACACGGCGTCACTCAGCCAGGACGGCTGCGTCGGCTTCTGTGCCTGTGCGCCAGTCACCGCAAGCAGGCACAAGACGCTGATGAACAGTACTCTTTTCATTATCGATTTATTTCTTGTCAGTTATCGTCGAACAATACCCGGTGTCATTACAACAAAAATACTTTTTTATCCCTGATTATCCTAAGGTTATGTTTCAATTCTGAATTTTACCGGAAAATGCTTTATCTTTGTTTTGAAGAATCAAGTCAATTCATCATGTCAACAGGCAAAGCCATCATACTGCTGCACTGCCCTGACCGCCAGGGCATCATCACGGACGTGACGGGGTTCATCACCCGGAACGGCGGCAACATCGTCTATCTCGACCAATATGTGGACACCATCGAGAAGCGGCTCTTCATGCGGATCGAATGGGAACTGGACAGCTTCTCCATACCCAGGGAGCGTATCAAGCAGGAAGTGGACGCCGCCTTCGCCGAACGGTACGAGATGTACTCCAGCGTGTATTTCAGCGATGAAAAGCCGCGGATGGCCATTTTCGTGAGCAAGATGAGCCACTGCCTCTATGATCTGCTGGCCCGCTACTATGCCGGAGAGTGGGATGTGGAAATCCCCTGCATCGTGAGCAACCACGAGGACCTCCGGGAGGTGGCGGAACAGTTCGGCATCCCGTTCTATGTCTGGCGCATCGCGCCGGATAAATCGAACCGGGAGGAAGTGGAGCGCGAAGAGATGGCCCTGCTGGAGCGCGAGCGCGTTACGTTCATCGTGCTCGCTCGGTACATGCAGGTCATCAGCGACGGAATGATCGCCCGCTATCCACACCATATCATCAACATCCACCACTCTTTCCTGCCCGCATTCGTCGGGGCTCGCCCCTATCACCAGGCTTATGAGCGAGGTGTCAAGATCATCGGCGCCACCAGCCATTACGTGACCCGCGAACTGGATGCCGGCCCCATCATCGAACAGGACGTGGTACGCATCAGCCACAAGGACACCCCGGAAAGCCTGATGCTCAAGGGACGCGACTTGGAGAAGATCGTCCTCAGCCGCGCCGTCACCCGGCACATCGAGCGGAAGATCCTGACCTACAAGAACCGGACGGTCGTTTTCGGATAACCCCTTCTTCTGACCATTTATTGCCAATAAGTTAGTATTATGAACAAAAGAACAATTACCGCGGCGGTTTCGCTGCTCATTGCCTTGACGGCATCTGCCCAGCAGTCGAACGTAAACCTCAGCTACAACCCCCAGAAAGACACCGAGGGGTTGATCCCCTTCAGCGCGAATCTGAATTCGCCGCAGGTGAATGACGACCATACCGTCACTTTCCGGCTCAGGGCTCCGAAAGCGGAGTCCGTCGCCCTCTCGGGCGCCATGACCACGGTTATGGGAGTCCGCGGGAACATTCCTTTCACCAAAGGGGAAGACGGCATCTGGACCCTCACCATCGGCCCGCTCCCGGTCGATATGTATCAGTACAATCTCGTTGTCGACGGCGTCAGCATGGCTGATCCCAATAATACCTATGCCGCCTTCACGGCGATGCCTCCCTACAGCGAACTCATCGTCCATGGCGATGGACCGTCCTGGTGGGACGCGAAGGATGTACCTCACGGAGCTGTTACCCGTCATATTTACTACAGTCCCGTTACCCAGGGGGAGCGTGAGATCTATGTCTATACACCTCCTCAGTATGACCCCAAGAAGGCATACCCTGTTCTCTATCTCATGGGCGGAAGCGGCGAACTCCCGTCGAACTGGATGTATGACGGGCGCGTGAACTTCATCATGGACAATCTGCTCGCGGAAGGGAAAGCGGAACCCATGCTGATCGCCCTGGTGAACAACCAGGTCATCCACCGCAATCATCCCCGGCATGCCGAACTCACTTTCGACATCATGGAGCGCGAGTACCGTGAGGCCGTCATCCCCTTCGTCGACAGTCACTACAAGACCATCGCAAATCCGCATGGCCGCGCCATTTCCGGCCTCTCGATGGGTGGCCGTCACACGATGTTCGTAGGCCTGAAGTCTCTCGATCTCTTCGCGAACTTCGGCGTCCTCAGTGCAGGAGACAACACACCCGAGCAGACCTTGGGTGAATTCCTCAACGACCCGAAAGCCAATGACAAGGTGGATTACCTGTTCATCGGACAGGGAGGCGCCGAAGAGAAAGGCTTTTTCAATATGCGGGTCAAGGGCTTCAGGGATGCCCTCGACAAACACGGAATCGAATACGAGTACTTCTGCATCGGTGAAACCGGTCACGACTGGTCCACTTGGAGACATCTCCTCTATTACGGATTCCTTCCGAAGCTTTGGAAGAAGTAGGTTGGCAGAGGACTGGCGCCGGTTGGGAACCGATTAGCATCCAGCTACTTGAATATCAGAAGATTGCGAAACTCCCGGTTCCAAACCTTATTGTATTCTGTGAAGCAAAGTCGAGAACTCCCCGGAGCGTGATTCGAGCAGCCCGTGCGTGGCGTATTTCATGACGAGCAGTTCTTTCTCCGGGGCATTCACCTTTGAGAAATATTCGCAGGCCAGTTCGAAATTGGTCTGATAGTCCATGTCGCCGTCGATGTTATAGTAAGGCATTGCATAGTCATATCTGCCCAGAAGAGACATCTCCACGAACCCGTCCGATCTTACAAATGCCCCATATGGGGTGAACATGTCATCCTCGTACCGGATGGAATCCAGTATCTCCCTGATGGAGTAGTTGGGGTTGCACAGTACGGTCATGAACAAACTGTAATCCCTGCCGTCTTTCATCATGCCATATCCGTATCTGTCCATGATCCTGTTCCTTAACAGGAAATCATCCTCTCCCTGTTCCCTGCTCCGCGCCCACTGACCGACCATCTCGCGGCCTTCCGGGTCGTTTTCCGACCAGACCAGCGCGGCTTCGTAGAGCCGACGTTCATTCTCGTCAGGGTCGATGAACTGTCCCGTTCCGATGAATGCATCATAGTATTGAGGGTATGCCAGCGCCAGGTTAGCCCCAAGGTACGAGCCCCAGGAATGTCCCAGCAAGGTTATTTTATCGACCTGCAGAAAGTCGCGCAGGTATTCCGTCATAACCTTGCCGTCGTTCATCATGACATCGGCAGTGATGGTTTCCGGATGGGATCTGTCATAACTCTTTCCACAGCCACGCTGGTCCCAAGTGACGACGGTATAGACATCGCTCCACTTCCGGGTGAAGGCATAGTCAAAAAGACTCGTCGCGCTGCCCGGTCCGCCATGCAGATAGAGCAGGACGGGATTGTTCCTGTCCTGTCCATAGATATGGATCCACTGCCTCGAGCCGTTGACATCGACATACATCGATGCATTGACACCTCCCTCGGGTATGCGTTTGTTGATGCCCCTGCCAACCCATCGGATGATGAAGAGAACCGCAAGGAGTGACAGGACCATGACTCCCGCCCATTTCAAGGCGAGAACCAAACCTTTTGTTATCCTGCGTATCGTTTTCACCGCTCATCCGCCACCTTTATCGTGGCCGTTGCAACAAAAATACTTTATTCTCCCTGATTATCCTAAGATGATGTAGCAAAATCAAGTGCCTGTTTTCGACGCAATAAGAATATTTCTTATATTAGCAGTAAAGATAGATTGAGATGAAAACCACAACGGTCGCATTGGGTCCCCATTTTGACGCCTTCGTCCAAGCCTGTGTCCTTGGAGGAAGGTATACGAATGCCAGCGAGGTGATTCGGGCCGGCCTCAGAAGGCTGGAGGAGGATGAACAAAGGATTGCAGCTCTCCGCGCTGCCATTGAGGAAGGAGAAGCAAGCGGCTATGTCGAGGATTTCGACTTCGATGCCCACTTGGAAGCGTTGAAGGCGAAGCGGAGGGACAATGGCTAAGATCAGACTGTCCAGAAAGGCCATTTCAGATTTGGATGGCATCTGGGACTACACCGTTGAAACCTGGTCGGAAGAACAGGCTGCCATTTATTATCGGCAGATTCATGCCACCATCCAGGGCTTGAACAGTTTACCTGCGTTCCTGGAAATAAAGTACGATATCATCAAGCCCGGGCTTTTAGTCCATAAAGTCGGGCATCACATCATCTTTTACAAAAAGGATAGTGACGGCTCCATCTGGGTCGGCCGCATCCTTCACGAGATGATGGACTGCCAAAGACACCTCTGATCCTCCACGCAAGGCACAAAAAAACCAGGGAAAACTCACTGGTTTATTCGTAACCAATAAATAATCAATATTCTTCCTCGTTAAAGATAGAAAGACTTATTGATTACCAATCAGTTGAGTGATCATTCTGTATTTTATACAAACAAATTCGGGCCTGAGAGAACTTCGAATAGTGGTTACTAGTATTGTATATCAGGGGCCGCTTTCATTAACACATAATCAACTCACCAATCAACGTGGAACGACAATGTTCTGGGCACCTTGAATTGACGCAATTCCATTCTGGTTCTCAATAATCTTGATAGCATTCGTTGAGCTTAAAGTATGGATACAGCTATGGTGAACTGACAGAACAAGATCTTGCAAAGTTGGATCATCTTCTAGTTTAACAATCTTTAACCCTATATCAACACATTTCTGATAAGACAGATGCCGTCCATGGGATTTACTAATAGCGTGATCTCCTAATTCTTTAATTATTGCATTAATTATCACATCACGTTCGGCCGGCTCCAAATCTTCAAACATGATATCCGTCAACCATTCTTTGACCATAGTTTCCGACCATGCAATAGCTTTTTCGCACTCGCCAATGAGCGCTGGAGAATACTTAGCAATGATTGGCTGCCAGGTTGCCAATTTAGCCTGATAATCAGAAATATAATTGGGATTCCCGGGATTTGCAGCTGCCATGAGAGACGCTTGCTTAATTTCATTGTAAGCTCTATTGAACTCTTCCACGATACCATGTGCAGGAATGCCATTCAATTGAGGATCAATAGGGCCTAAACTTGACTGCAAGCCCATTATTATCTCTTTACATGAACATGCAATCATGGTTCCTGCCGACATTGCCAGTTGTGGAACAATCGCACGAATGTTATGGCCAAACATACTATGCAGATAATCCACGATGGATTCAGTCGCAGCAGTATTACCACCTGGAGTATGTAAAACTAAGTCTAAGCCTTTTGTTCGATCCAATTTATGGATTACTGTCATTAATCCATTTTTATCAGCATCATTAACATCTACACCCTCAATGTGTTGTTTCTGAAGCCACCCCGAATAATAAATTATGGTGTTTCTCCCTGTATAATTAGAAAGCTCTCGTAAATATTCTCTTCGAATAACATCATAGGGACTGCCTATCTGCTGAATATTCTGTCCTATTTCGTGCCAATTGGGCATATAATCTCTGTATTAAGTTGATAAAGTGTTGGAGTTGTATTTTGCTCTTGAGCAAGATAAGGATACGAAAAAGTATTTCTTTTTAAGAATTCGACTCTCGCATCATCGTTCTCAAAACCAATTTCAGAAAACTTACTTTCGATTAGCAATTGTTCTTGATCACTCATAACCATATATAGAATTGACTACATGCCAAAGATATGAAAATAATCTATACATTTCAAGAGGTTATTATGGGCTGAAGTAATCCTGCCACATCTATCGCGAATGTGCAGGATAATGACCTTACGGTAAGGAAAGAAGACTAACTCGCCAGTGGGTCTGTGGCGCATTGCAGCAGCACCCGAAGTGAACAGGTATTCGTCGATACTATAGAATTAGTGACCAATCTTCTATTCAGGATCCCTTTTTCTTCTTCAAAGGAGTGTTTTCACCCGGACTGTTTGCAATATCTTGGTATTTGAGAAAACAGTCGTTTCGCCTTGTATACTGATAATCATTCTTGTATGCGCATATCGATCATAGATAGATATGTCTCTGTTTACTTGTCAAGTATTCAAAAGAAAAAGTGTACATTTGTTTTTTGTCATGCTAAAGAGTATTTAAGGTGTCTACGAAACGGCCAAAAATGAGTATAAGATTAGAGATGGTTTCCCCATCTCCTCGTAACTCAGAGCCAGAAGAGACCTTTGCTACAATCTACAAGTCAGAGGCCAGTACATCATTTGCCATTCCTCGGGCACTTGATTATTACATCAGTAAATTCGGGGAAAAGAAGCTGGATATAGCTCTATACGACTTGCAAGACTCTTCATTTAGAACGTCCATAATTGAAATATCTGAAGGTGTTATCACAATAATTGCCACAGCATCTGATTCTCTCCTTGGAGAAGATGACTTTGACAAAGTGATTGTAGATTGGCTGATACGAGACTTCTCCAGTGATAATAGCGAAATAGATCTGAGAAAGGACTTCTCGGCGCTCCATCGTTTATATGAGGCGGCAGAA
>JAEEGK010012018.1_pt1 | contig 19720 bp, 18 predicted proteins | sample 8958771 | NCBI WGS metagenome assembly JAEEGK01 (sample SAMN16246547, study PRJNA631951) | gut metagenome | biome: gut microbiome; feature: rumen; material: SC-attached | host: Bos | place: Iran: Karaj | collected 2018-10
GAATACACAAAAAACAGCTAATGAAAGAACTGTACACAATATCTTCTTTTGCTTACGGATGACGGACAAAATAATACCTAACGGTTCAAAGTATCTAATAAATTTTATAACTCGTAGAACTTTTAATAGGCGCGAAAAACGCATGACCTTGAAAGTCGGACTGAGAAGATTTAAAGTAGGAAGGATTGTCAACAAGTCTATCACAGCCATTGGCGTAAAAGGATAATAAAGGTATGCGACAAAACCTTTCTTATTAGAATTGAGGTCTGCTGTAATCCATCTAAAAATATAGTCTATAATGAAACATGAGCCGGAAAACAAATCAAAATACCAAAATAATCGATATTGTTCTCGGAACATCAATGGTATAATACCTATCACAATAGCGAGAAGCATCAACCAATCATATAAACGAGATATCAAACTCTCATTTTTATGGTCTATAAGTTTCTTTATATATTTACGAGTTCCCATACTATTTTTTGTGTGCAAAATTACAAAAAAGAGATTATATTCAAGCAATCTAGTTAAAGAAAAACACAAAACAAAGAACAGAATGTTTTTATTCTACGATTTAATGATTATCTTTGTAGTATGAAAAATTACAGACTATCCATAATCGTTTCGTTATTGCTCGCAATAGTAATAGGCTTTAACGTCAATGGTTCTACCTCCAAATATGTTAAAGGTGCACCTATTTCTTCATTTGCAACGCCAGAAAGTAAGGACGTAAATGCCCAACAAACATTTACTCCTTTGATAGCTTCCATAGATTTGCCTTTACCTCTAAAAGATGTATCAGAACAACTATTATATAGGAAAGCGTATATTGTTTCATACAATAAGGACAACAGAATTCCGAACTGGGTAGCATGGCATCTTACAAGTGAACATACTTATGGTGATGTAAAACGTCTTGGCAACGCATGGCACGAAGATACAGACGTTCCTACTCCGAGGGCTTCTCTTGCAGATTATAAAGGAAGCGGATGGACACGCGGCCATATGTGTCCTGCTGGTGATAACAAATGGAATAATGATGCCATGTATGAATCGTTTTTGTTTACTAACTGTTGTCCTCAGAATGCTAATTTGAATAGTGGCACATGGAACCAGATAGAAACGTCATGTCGTCGATGGGCTGAAAAATATGGTGATTTGTATATCGTTTGCGGTCCAATACTTTTCCGACAAGAACATGAAATGATTGGAGAAAATAAAGTGATTGTTCCCGAGGCTTTCTTCAAAGTTATCGTGTGTTTAAAAAAAGGAAAAGAACAGGGTATCGGTTTTATTTGTAGGAATAATGACGGCAATCGAAATAAAGACTTATATATTAACACGATCAAACAAGTTGAACGAATTACAGGTATAACCTTCTTTCCTCACCTACCTGAACGTATAGCAGATAAAGTTAAAAATAAAGCAGATATTAACGATTGGGAGTAATCTTTGTTTAGTAAAAATATTTGTTACAAAATTATTTCTAGCCCCTTTTGACGAAGAGTATTAATGTAGTCATCTAAATTGCGGCTATATACAGAGGTGGGGTCTGTTGCATCTTTGATAAACTTCAAGAACCTACTAATTAAGGAAAGATATTCGTTGTACCAAGATTGGTCCTCTTTATAGTCATACAAAATATCTGCGATAAATAGAATATGTGGAGGTACAGGAACTGTTTCTGTAGGCTTTAGCATGTTACAACAATTTCTATATACAGACTCATATCTGCTTAGCTGTACGAAAGGGACTTCTTTTCCTGTATATATTTTAAAAATAACGAGAGCAAAGGGATAGCAATATGGATGCAAATCACCCACGACTTTATAAACATTTTTTATAATCCTATAGAAATCCATCAATGAACAGAAGAAAAGCTTTCCTCTGTATGTACTTGTATCTCCATCTCCAGACATCTTTTCAGATAAATTTACCTGAACACCATTGAGATTATCATGCCGATTTACGCCCGGATCTACTGACAACAAATCCATGAAAGCATAAAAGTCATTCATATATTGACGCGCCCTTTCATATAACGCTACCGGATCTACATTAAAAGCCTTAAAACTTGAATTTTCGAACTGCAGATTAGTTTTTTGGGGCTTCGTCGTATCTTCTATGTCATCAACTTCATTAAGAACATTGCGATATCTTTTATCTACAATAACTGTCAATGAATTAGTGGCTTTTGCTTCCTTTATGGCCTGTTTTAAGTCTTCAGAATTACTAATTATTTTACTAATTTTTTCTGCATCACCTATAGGCAAAAGAATTAAATTTGGATTTGATGCTAAGAGTGCAGAAGTTTTTATTACATCATCTATTCTCTTTCGAAAATCAGATTCTGGAATTATCTCTATGGTTGATTTCTTGTAATCAATCACATTTGGATGACTAAAAAAATCCTGTAATGGATAGAGCGAAGAGAATGATATTGCAGAAAAAGACTTCCGATCAAACTCAACCCAATAATAAGCAGAAAAACCAGTCACCACAGACAAACGCACTAAAGACACATTTACCGATAAATTAAACAAGTGTCCTGCAAGATAGTATGATATGCCTAAAAGGGTGTTAACAGTATCTGTGTCAAGTTCCTTCTTGAGTTTATCTTTAATACTTATCTTTCCTGAAGATAATGGCACGGCTTTCTTGTCTGGAACATATATCATAGAAGGCAGAGAGGCTATTGCATTAATTATGCCACCTTCTTTGTTATAATCAACATCTAAGGTTATGTCAAATGGAATTTGGGAGTCAAGTTTTACGTTGAGTGCAGATATTTGTTGCTTAACATAGGTATCGTCACCATACAATTCATCCTCAAGTGCCTTTTTACTCTCGTTATATTCTCTTAGAAAACTCTCATTTGTCTGGGCTTCAACACATGACTGTATAGTTTCATGATACAGCTTTAATTCCTCCCAATTTGACATTCGCTCATTAAACTCTTCTTCTAATGTATCTGATACAAAAGAACTTTTCTTGGATGAATTGCGGCTCCAAAGAGAGAAAAATTTAAAATTTGCTTCTTGTTGTAAATCATATGCAACTTCACCTTTGCGAGGAATTGGAAGAGTAAAGGGTTCTCTTTTATATTGCTTAATTGCTAATTTATTTAGCTGATTTTCAACAGAAGTTCGACTTTTGGGACTAAGCGTTTTTTTTGACAAATATATATAGGCATTATTCCACCCCACTATGGCTTGCAACATCTCTTTTGAAACTTTGACAATTGCATCCTTATACAAAGGACTTCGTTTGGCTGCACCATCATGAAGCGAGTACGCAGAACCATCTATAGTCAGATTGTACTCACCATCTTTAGCTAACATCACTTCGGCTCTGTGCGAGCCATAAGAACGTGTATTAAACGAAAAGGATTGGCGAATAACCATCGGAACCCCAAAAATACCTTTTTTTATTATTATCTTCATAGTACAGTCTATTGTTAAGCAAAGCTACAATTATAAATAAATAATGAAAATAATCGCATTAGATTTCAGAGGAAAATGAGAAATAAAATACCAGATTTCATTGCACGCTTTATATTTTAATAGGGAGACCTGGAGATTTCATTATTTATATTTATACGGTTACTAAGTTAATAATATTTAGCACAAATGAACAGTCAAATCCCTGGAAGACAAGACGTTTAACATTATTCCCATCTCGTTGAACCTCCATTCCGTCAGAATATGGATTAATACCGATTATCTTGCTGTAAGGAACCTTGATGCTCCGAGTTTGTCCCATGAAAATAATATTCTTATTAGTTACATATAGACTCCCCTGCCCCATATTCTCCATATAACTTGTTTCTACAGGATGTCCTTTGAATCCACCCGTACGATATCTAACACCTTTCATAATCCTAAAAGAAAAACCGCCATAACTACCTACCATCTCCTTTTTTATCTTTTCTTGGTACATAGTAACATTATTGTAGCACCAAAGCGCATCCTCGCCTTTGGTAAGAATAATAGGTGCATTAATAACATATCGTGGGTGACGACCTGCTTGAATATCGCCGAGTATATATGACTGACCAAGTTCTTCTATTTGGGTTCCCTGCAACGAAGCAGGAAGGTTGATAAGTGAAAGTCCAAGCGTGGATACATATTCTTCAACTTTTTGTTGTTCGGCAGAAGTCATATAACCATCTTTGAGGAAATTCTTCCCTGCTTGTCCCAACATTTCATAATATACATCTTGTTCTTGCTGGTGAGAAATAGGAAGTGTGTTTATCACCTGCTGCGAAATCTGTATAGAGCGTTGTAATGTTTTCTGATTTGTGAAATATTCTGCCATAAAACCACGTATCATTTTCTGGCATAGTCTATCAAGTGCGCCAGATGAGTTAACAGTCTGATACGATACCCCTATGTTATTTAGAAAATCTTTTACTAAGGCCAATAGAGATGAGTGAAATGGCCAATGAATGGTGTTAGTCCATTCGTCTATACATTTCCCTGATGAATTACCTATATCTTCATTGGATATAAAATTGTTTTGGGAAACGTTAGCAACAACTTTTCTCAACTCTCCAATCTGGATAGCATTCATAAAATAAGAGCGCAACGCCCCTTCTAACAATGTTATACCCTGTTTATACTTCTCTTCACATTCCTTATGAGAATGAGAGAATAGTCCTGCGCTCTTACCACAATATTTGCATGTTCCCATTGGCGTAAACAACTTAAACCAATTTTACTGAAATTGTTCTGTTCTCTGTTTGATATTGCCGTTGTGGATATTTAATCACTTCGGTATATATTTCATAGATTGCATTTAGAGCGAACTTACATCCTTCTTTGGTGTAATTTTTTTGTTTGACAGTTTCTATGATTTTCGAAAAATCATCCACTTGATATGTTGAGATTATCAAATCAACCACTTTTTGTAATTCCCAATATGCTTTTTCGTATTCTTCCAGTTCTAACAAAGCGTCAAAACTATTAAGAGCATGGAGCATATATTCTTTAGATGACGGATTAATCTCCTTTTTATCAATAAAGAGTGAGAAATTATAGCATAAAGAAGCTATTCCTGCTTTTCTCTTCTGCGGAATGACGTTCTGGGGCTCTTTAACTTTATTGAATGTTCTTACTTTGTCAAGGAAGGTAAATATAGATTCATCCGAAATTATATCGCTATAGGTTACAGGTTTGGTTAAATAAAGACCTTGAAGAGATTTTGCACGACTTAATGCCACATATAATTGTCCTGGAGCAAAGATATGACTATTTAAATCTAAAATGACTTTATCGTAAGTTTGCCCTTGAGCTTTGTGAATAGTAAAAGCATAAGCTAACTTTAAAGGGAATTGCTTGGTTTTCTGTATGAAGGGTGACTTTTTCACTAATCTATGCTTTGTTTGATCATATTCCATCTCATAACGATATTCGTTCATTTGATTGAACTTATATCTATCATTAGGATTAGGGCATTTTACAATTGAATTGTCATCCAACCTAATTGTAAAATAATCACCATTAAAGTCCTCAATTGTCCCGAAATCACCATTTATATATCCCCAATACCTACTACTTTTGCATAAAACGACCCTTGCGCCTCGTTTAAAGCGTAACTGCGAGTCATATTCAGATGGTACAATTATTTCGCAAATATCTTCATTAGAAGGCAAATCACTATGCATTAACACGACATTACCAGTACCGTCCTTTTTTTGTATTGTGTATTCAGCATCTATTGTTGTTATCTGCCCAGGAAGTCCCGACAACTTCTGGGTATTTACTTGTCGAACTTCCTCATTGGATGATGCTACATATACAGCATCATTGGGCAAAACGTCTGTTACTCGGCTGTTTATCGCATCCATTATTGATACCTTTTCTTCCGGGGTTAAAGGCTTTCTAAATGCATCCAGTATTTTAACGAAAGAAGGGTCATTTGATTGGCGGTAGGATTTATTCAATTCGAATAATTTAATATTGGGAATCTCCTTCTGTACAATATGGCTATTAAAGAAATAAATACCGCCATATTCTTTTTGAAGATACTCCATAACAGCATCATCACTAACTATAGGTGGAAGTTGAAACATATCACCTACTGCAACAAATGGAATACCACCAAAAGGTTTACAATTATTTAATGCTTTTTGACAAATCTGATTCATCATCTCACAAAGGTCTGCACGAACCATAGAAATCTCATCAACAATAAGCATTTTAATTCCTCTTAGGCTCATACCAAATGGGAGAAGATTAGTACTATTCAAATTACCAGGATTTTGGTATCCTTCGTCTAAGTCATCCAATGCGCCATGGAAAAAAGAGTGAATTGTTCTAGCTCCCAGATAAAGAGAAGCTGCAAGGTTGGTTGGTGTCAGCACTTGGCAACCACGAATCTCAGATATTAGTTTCTTGATGAGATGTGTTTTTCCGCTTCCTGCCTTACCATGAATAAAGGTTATACCAGATGGAATGGTTCTCAAATACATGAGAACATCGTCTTGAGTCGTATTTGGCATGTTTTGCATATTTATATCGCTTTTAGTCCTTGATAATTTCGCATTGAAGTACCAAATAAGCCACAACATTCAAACCTGACAGAACAATCATTGCAGATGTCAAGATATCGGGTCTTCCAATCAGAAATACTCCGTGTCGCAAACCTGTGATATTCAGTAGGTAGCAAACAAAGAGGAATATTGTATATAGCGACTGGTATATCCCAGTCGTCAAGTTCTTTAACTGCCCTACATAATTGACTGGCGTAATCAATTGGCTCCACCCAAATAGTCTCGGCATTTTTTGATGCCCAGCCAGTATCTTCCATGCCCATAAAGGCAACCCATGAAACGAAATATAAGTTTTTGAAAATGTATTTTGCCAACTGAGGTAGCCGATAGTAATTAAGTTTGTTTATAACAATTCTCAACTCAATAAGAATACCCTCGTTAGCAAGGTTGTATATTCCAAGCATTGTTTCGTTAAAAGCGCCTTTTGCCCCAGAGATAATGTCATGGTCACGGAAGAAATCTGAATGTAAGGGAACACCTATAAAAACCTTATCCTCACCTGCAACTTTTAGTTTATGGACAAATTCATTATCACTAAACGCACGACCATTGCTAAGCACGTGAATGTCTGTAAGTGGCAATTCTTTTCTAACCAGAGAGACGAGTTCTATAAAGCTATCTCCTGCAAGAGTTGGTTCGCCACCCGTAATACACACAACCTTTGTTTCCTTTGGAGCGGACTTAATGAGTTTAATATTCTGATTGAAACAAAAATTGAAATCATCGTCTTTTTGTGGAGGTTGGCAACACATTATACAATGATTGTTACATTGGCTTGTAACAAACAAAACGTTACTATTGGAATCTATTTCAAATCTCTCTTTCATTTCACCCAACGTCTAAAAATTGGTAACACTTCATCACCTCGTTCAACAATTAAAGAAAAGAGATACTCAATAATTGCCTTGTTTTTTTCACATACCAGCGACGTCGGTCTGAAACCATACATATCACCTTGAGTTGAATGATGACGCACAGGGTCGGCCCCACAATATACTTTTATTGGACATGAAGAACATCCAGCTAAAGCCTCATTAGCCCAAATCTTCCCCATCCTCTTTGCTACAGAACCGCAGAACACATCTTCATACTTGTCTGTCACCTTGCCCAAACGGAAAGAATAGTCATGTATTTCTGCTAACATTCTTGATTCATCTGAAGCATATACATAACCGTCGTAGTTGTAAACTATCACCGAATTAATTGTCCCAGCAGGAGATTGTAGATCTACAAAACCCGTAGTATATGGCGTAAGCATCTTCCTTAATATTATTGAAGCATATTCTTCACGAAAAAAGATACCATGCTTATTTATTTCTATTATATAGTCAACAGCCGTCTTGTAAAAACTGATAAATCTCTGGTTATATCTCTTCCAATCTTCATTTTGGGCAGCAAGTCCATAAGGGTTTAGGGCTCGTAAAAATATTCCATTAAAGCCATCACTTACATACTCATCAACAATTTCTTTTGGGTAATCAAGAGCCAATTCTGACGTTGTCATCAATGCAGAAACAAATTCGTTACCCAAAACAGCACGAGCCTTGTTTATTCCTGCGATAGTTTTTTCGTAACTATCTTCTCTTCCACGATTTTTATTATGTATGTATGAAGGTCCGTCAAGTGATGTTGAAATCAGTATATTATATTGTTTGCATAGTTCCAACATATCATCAGAAAGTTTTCTGCAATTTGTGCACAGAACATAAGTCAGCTTGCGATTCTTCTCTTTATTTATTTCTTCTGCTGTTTCTATTCCATGTCTAATCAAGTCTATTTCCAAACTTGGTTCACCACCTTGAAATTCCATCGTTAGATTAGGAGATGGAGAATGAAACATCATCTGAACTGAAGCTGTCATATCTTCTAAAGACATGGAACAATGTTTGCTCGTTTCCTCTTGACTTGAAGCCTGACAATAAATACAGTTTTGGTTGCATCGAAGGGTAAGAACAAAAATGTGTAGTGATGTTTTATCATCAAGAAATCCTTTCTTTGTTCTTAATCTTGAAGCATAAATATCAAGTAAAGATGGTAATATCTCTTCTGTAACAAAAAAATTAGATACTAACGTCTTATATAAATCCTCGTCGGATATAGAATGACTTAGTATTTTCTGCACAGTACCAATTGGGGTAATTATAAAATCCCCCAACTCGTTTATCAGAATTTCGTGGTTTAAAATTGTGATAAAATTGAATGGTAACAATGCATATTTTCTCATTCTAAAATTTCCTCTTCAGTCAATTCGTCAAATTCACCAAACGCTTTTGCGTACAATATGGTTTTTATGTACTTTGTTTCTTCATCGATTTGATTACGCAATTTGTAATCGTTTAGTTTCTGATAGAATTCTAAAAGGAACTGTTTTTCGTCTTGCACTCCATCGATAGTCAATGTTTCTATAGTGCCTTGTATGGAACGTTGTATAGCATATCGAGAAGAAAACCAATATACTACTGTAGAAATACAACTATCTGAAAATATTTTTCTATCGATCTTAAGCGTCATTTCTTAAAATTCTTAAGCTTTGTTATGGTTGGAGTATCAGGAATACCCGTCACATCTAATTTATTGTATGCTTGGAACATCTTTAGTGCCATTGCAAGCTCATCATTAAATACGGCGTTGCCTGACTTATATTCCAGTTTAGAGGATTCTGGGGCATATCCGGCCGTAGTCAGTAATGTTATGAGCGTAGACACATCATATCCAGCGGTTCCTTTAGATATATCCCGAAAGCCTAATTCGATTGTTGTTTTGTTCACATCCCATGTCTGAAGCGCAACTGATGTAGTGTTATCAACAATTCCTGTTACCTTCAGCCCCGCATCCTGCTGGAAATGCTTAATTGCGGCAGAAATATTGGTGTCGCAAATAGCATAACCGGATTTCTTTGTTATAGAATTCCTTTTAAGATAATAGTTGGAAACAAGTAAGTCCACCAGTTTATCTACATCTGCTCCATAAATTCCAGCCTTAATAACACGATCGCCAAAAGAGTAAGTTGCAACCGTTTTTGTTGGCTTAGAATAAGAACTAGAAGAGCTACTAGAAGAGCTTCCAGACGAGCTACTTGAATAATGAGAGTAATGAGAAGAATGTGAACTTGAATAATGAGAAGAATGAGAAGAATGTGACCGATGACTACTATGCGATCGGTGAGCACTAACCATAGACATACGTCCCGTTGGAACTATCTTTACCACATTCTTATATATACGGTGCTTGATTTCCTTTATTTGGTCAGTATCATCATCTTCTGGTTCAAAACTCGGAAGAAATGGGTCCTGCGCTTTGGCTTCCGTATGTATAAGTGACATAACGGAACTAAAGAGTATGGATTTAAAAATTTTCTTTGTTATCTTGCTCATAGTTCCTTGTTTTTAATAAAGTTCAACCAATAATCGTCTGGAGATAGTTTCATAAGTTCATCCAATAGTTTCTTGCCAGCCTCATTCAATTTACCTTTATTCGCTGAAACATTTAGGATTAAGGTGTTCCTACCATTATTCACCCTATTAATGATGTCCTGTTCTACGCCATCTAACTTTTCTTGAAGACTAGCCCGGACAGAAGAAGGTATGTCAAGTTGTATAAGGCTGTTTAGAGCTTCTTTTGCCTGCAAAAGGTAAGAGTTGTCGGACTTACCTTTTTCTATTAACTTATCTGTAACCTTTTCCATCTTTTGGAAGGCATTTTCTTTATATGAAGAACGATTAAACGCATCATAGTTTGTGTAGGCTTCTAAATAAGATGCAAATGCCTGATCGTACAAACCTGATGACACATAAGAATCACCTTTCTGAACGGTTTGGTTAAACGTCTCTATCTTTCCTAAAGATAAGACATAAGAAATTCCATTTAATCCACCAAAGAGTATGATCGTGACAATGAGTGCAACCGTTATATAGACTTTTACTCTCAAAGAGGATGTGTCTTTGTGATGTGCCTGTAAAACTTTTTCTCTCTCTTGGATGCACCAATCTGAATCACTAGTTTTTAGCGCTTCACTCAGAATTTTTATTTTACCTTCTACAAAGGAGAGTTTTGTTAAGGCCGATGCTGGGTAATATGCTGATGTCTTAGCAGGAATAACCAATAATGTATCTAATAATCTGCGATACTCCGTCTTCTGCGCATTTAATTCCCCTTTTAAATCAGAGATGATGTTTGTCTTATTTATGTGTTTCGCGGAATAATCATCATTTTTATTTCCAAGAGTATATTCTGGAATGATATCGGATAAACCAAGACCATATACAATTGATGACAACAAATATGCTACAATTTCTTTTTGAAATCCAAAGTTCTGACAAATTTCTGCTGTAAATACATTTATTTTTAAGTTCCAGTCTTCTTTTACACCCAGTAATTTCTCACCATATCCGGCTTTAAGTATTGTCCGAAGAACTTGTTTTGCTGCAGGAATATCGTCGAAGGAAGCAACATCATCAAGAATGTTAGATAATCTAATGTTCTTGACGACATCACTACCGTATTGCAGAATTACCCCTTTAATGGATTCTGGCAGTATCTTATTTTGCTTCGCCATTTTTATGTAATTCTTTAGAAAGACTAAGCGACAATTGTTGCATTAAAGCCTCATGCTTAAATAAAAGTTTGTTGCGTTCCTCATTTGCACGTTCAATATCTTGACGTGCATAAGCTGCTTCTATCTTGTCCTTTTCATTATCTGTTCCTGCATCTTCGAGATAATCGAGCTTTTGGGTAAGTTGTTTTATTCGTTTGTCTGTTGTTTGAACCTTATCTGTTACTAGTTTTATCTGGTATTGGATAAACTCTACTATATGAGTTTGCAGAGCATTCAAGTTGTATATGAAAGCAACGGACATATCATCTTTACTTCCGATTGCACTTAGCTGGGGAAGTTCTTTCTCAATAGACTTGACAGTTTCCTCGCGTCCATCATTAACAAGCATCTTTATAACTTGAATATAGAAGTTTACTAGATTCTCTATCTCACCAAAAGAATCATCTATACCATCAGACCCTAAAAAAACTGCCATTGGGAAATGACCGTCACCCTGATAACAGTACCGAAACTCATTAATTGCCCCAGAATCACAAATAGATGTCGTTTTATTTAGGAAACAACGATCGTCCCAGGGAATAGGCTCCATCCACAAGGGGTCCTCTTGAAAGGATATACATTTACCATCACCCAAATGAAACGCAAACCAATAATCAGATGTTTGCGCATAAGCCATTAGTGTACAACCATATATTTTCTCGAAGGTTTCGCTAGTAGAGAGTTCATTAATATATTTGGGATCAACATGTTGTTGTTCCCACTCGCTAATAGTTGTGTTAGCTGCGTGCTCTGCGATTTTCTGATTCCATTGATAGATAATCGATGAGAAAAGTTGGCGGAATGCTACATCTATAGGTGTTTGTTTTTTGACAACTTCTTCTGAGGTTATAGCTTCCTGCGCCGTAAATGGCTTACTTATAAATAAATTCTTATCGATATTTTCAACGAAAGTCCTGACAGTATCAAGAATTACTTCTGTTGCCATGCGAGAACCTACATCACTACGAAAATAGCGTTCGCCCCCATGGCCGTCACACACGACAGCAATAGCAAGTCCATTTTCATAGACGGCATGGAAGGAGGCATCCTGACAAGGCTTATTATCAGCCTTATGGCTTTCTCCCTGACATGAGAAGGAATAGCTTTCTATCATTTATCCCCAATCATCAATATATTGGCTACTGTCAATAGTGGAAGTTGAATCAGATGTTTCTGCACCATCAATATTTTGAGTTGCATCTTGAATGTCCTTAACAACCTGTTCCTGTTTTGTTATTTCTCCTGCTGTACTACTCTTACTTCCAATTTGAGATGATGTAACCGCAACAACTCTAATGATTTGTTTAAGTGCGTCAATATTATGAACAGTAATAACAGCTTCCGAGGAACCCGTAAATTCTTTCAAGACATCTTTATCTGCATCGTCACCAATTGCAATCGCAATTTTTATGGCCGACTTGAACCAATTATTAGCTTTTAATTTTGCTAAACCACTATTGTAGTCATCGGTTGGTCCACCATCAGAAAGCAGAATTATAGCTGGTGCAAAAGAGCCACTGGCAGACTGCATGAATCCACCAGAACGCGACAACTTAGAAGCTAATTCTGAACAAGCAGCTCCTAATGATGTCAGCCCACTTGCAACAACATCCTGCCAAATGAAGTCTTTCGCTAATTTTGGCTCATCGTATAGCCAATTAACTCCATTAGAAAATTCTAAAGCAGCTACTTTAATCTCTGCATCAGGATTGGTCTCAGAAATGTCATTAAGCATTGGTAACACATTAACAACGGCATCATTTACTGCACCAATCTTGTTTCCTTCCATACTTACAGAAGTATCAATCAGGAAGAAAAGTGCCATCGTCCTACGAGGAACACTTACGGTTTCGTCTAAAAGTCCCATACTATTTTTATTTGTTTTTGATATTATGCAATTACTTCACCCTTTGTTCCCGCTGCCTCTTTGATACTTGAGCCAAAAGAAATCTTCAAACCATTCAAAATTGGTAAGAATTCATTTGGATTTACGACTTTTACCTTTCCGCTTGGAGTATCTATATGCCAACAGGATTGAGTAAGATTTCTTATTACAAGCAGATTTTTGTCCGATGGAAAGAAATCTACTTCTGCATCTGGAGTGTTATCATGATTTATATATAGTTTTGTTCCTGCTGTTAATATTAAACTTCTATTGTTTAATTTCAGTTGTTTTGTAACGTCGATATCATCACCACAGTTAATACATTTAAATTTATTATCCTCTATATCAACAAATGTTTCTTCATGACAATGGGGACAAACGACTAACTCATCGCGCACTTTTGAAATAATTCTCTCCCACTCTTGTTCAATCATACGAGTGTTTGGGTGCCATAGCTTCTCTTCACTAAATTGGTCAATAAAAGTTTTTTTAAGTGTTGACGGGAATAAGGGCCATCTCTTTATTACATTTTGATGTACACCTCTCACCGGTAGGTTAGACTTGTCTGATGGACTATAAATAAAAATAGCCTCGCTGCCATAAAAGCGCTTCTCAAATGTCTCTGTCATACAAGGACAAGCAACAACCTTAGCCCCTTCAAAAGGGTGGTTGGCAAAGAAAAGCATAAACAATATGACAGAAAGTGAGAATCTATCACTATATTTATCTGGAATACCACCAGCAACAATCTCGGGAGCCATATAACGAGCCTTACCCATAATGCCAGATTTTTCACCCTGTGGCATCACATTATCATTGTCACAAATTAGCACATCGCCATCTGTAGGACGAATAAAGAAGTTACCATCATTCAAATCTTGGTAACTATACCCAAAACGGTGGAGCATCATAAAGCCATTACAAATTTTCATTGCCGCTGCAAGCATTGCATTAAATGACTTAAAATTCTTCCGAGCGAGTAAGTAGTTACCAAACTCAAAGTAGTCAGAGGGACGCAACTTCATGATATAGCCAAAACTACCATTTTCTTTCTGGGTCAAATATTCTGGCCAAATAAATGCATCAGAAGGTGCACCCTGTCGAATATTACGTTCAAGATTCTTATAAAATTTTTCGTCTGGAGGTGTTATATACCATTTCAATGCCATTCGTTGGCCATCCAAATCAACAAGATAAACAATACCCTGTCCCCCTCGTCCTAATTCTTTTATAACCGTAGCCTGATTTCCAAACGTCAGATTTACTCGTGCCCCTTTCTTTAGTTCCATACTCATAACTGTATTAATAACCACCTCCTCTTAGATCAAAAGAATCTGCGGCTTCCAATGTTCCAGACTTATGGCAGTTGGGGCAAGTCACCCGTTCTTGACCATGCCAGCAAACTACAGAGTTACAGTTACCGCAAATATAAAAACGCTTTTCTCCACAATAAGGACAACCTGGGAAATGTTGAGCTAAAGATATAGTACCATGTACCTTTTTACTATCAAAACCTTCCCTGTGTGCCTTTGCCTTATCAATTTTAAATGCCCACACGAATTTTAGGTTGCCCTTATAAGGATCAACCGTTATGCCAAAAGGTCGTCGTGTTTCTTCACATTGTGCCAATATAGCAAATGCTTCTTCACTTATTTTTTCAATTTCCATAACCATAGCAAATCGAGAATAAATGTTGACGTTTTCATTTCTCTCGTTATTTATGTGTTTTTTAGCCTAGATTTAAGCGTTTCCGCAACAAATATACATTTTTTTTTTGAAACACACAAAAAAACTCATGCGTGCGGGCGCAAAATTCTATAAAAAAGATGTTTTGTGATGCGATTTGGCGAAGTTGTTATTTGTTTATATGGAAAAGCACTTATCTTTGCAAACAAAAATGCTACCCTACGTTACATCCAACAGCCTAAGCCACTTCTTTCATGAGAATGTGTAAGATAGACTGAAAAGAATTTGTAAATTAGACACACAGAAAACAAAACAAGATGCAAGATAATATACAAAACAGCATAAACAAACAACACAGAAACATAAAAAAAGACGTAAACAAAAGACGAAAATAATTCACGATTTTCTTTGCCAGTTGGAGAAAAAACCGTACATTTGCGCCATAAAATTTAAAATATAATAATATGGCACTACAAACATTAAGTGCAAAACGCTTCCAAACGAAGCTGAAAGCAACAATACAAAGCTCTGGGCGACTGAGTTTTACGGACAAGACATCAAAGGAACTCCAGTTCGAAAGCGGTTCCCGGGTGAAGTTCCTTTTCGACGACGAGAGCAAAGAACTCTATATGGCCAAGATGAGCGGCAACGATGAAGACGCCTTCGAGGTGAGAGCATCCGGCAGCTACTTCTACGTGGCAACAAAGAGACTTTTCGACGAACTGGAATTCGAATACAAGAAAAAGAACATCATGTTCGACCTCGTGCGCAAACCCGCATTGGACGAAGAAGTGGGCGGAGAAGTATATAAGATGAACAAGCGCACACTGCCGCGACGCGAGAAAGAAGATGCGGATGACGCTGAATAATAGATGCAAAGTATAGAAGACGCCATATCCGATGTGTTCCTGTGGCTGACAACGGCAAGGAACGCAAGCTCCTCGTCAGGGATGAAATATCATCTGGCGGGGATTGCTGCTGACATCGCGGGGCTGGCCCAGAGACTGCACGATGAAGTGCTGGAAAGGGTCAAGCAGGACGCGGTGATGGATATCGGCATCAACTTCGCTGCGCTCTCGCAGAGGCTTCTCACGATGGAGCTGGAAGAATACGCCCAGCCCGAAGTGCAGGAAGAGCAGCTGCAGGTGACCGAGGCACTTGGCGGTCTGAGCGCCGTGGTGGAGGAAATCATCGCACAGCTGGATCGCCACCATCGCGATGAGGAGTTCGTGCGCCTGTATGAAAAGGAAAAGAACAACTATATGGCATCGGGCGCGGCACGCTACTCGCGCAAGAGGTTCGAGGAATGGAAGGACAACAGCTGCAACGGAGAGCCCACGCTGGAGGACATCGAGGACTACCGGCTGGAGAAGCTGCTGCAGATGTTTGGGACGGGTGTGTTCAACGGCGTCGTGGAGCATATCATGAGAGCCAAGCGCTATCCCGGCGAGATAGATTTCGACCAGCTGGAGCCCAACCCGAAAATAACGAAAAGCGCCGTGCACCACTACACGGCCCTGCGACGGCTGGTAGATTACGAAGACGGCTGCCTGAAGGTGAATCCCCTGCACGTCGGCAAATACTTCTACAACAACCGCAACGAGGAGAACGCAAAGGCCCATCGAACGTGTTTCCTGAAATACATGCACAAGGTGGAACTGTCGCAGCAAGAGCTTCGCAAACTCATGCAGAAGGAGGGAAAGAGCGCCAGCTACGGGCTATGTCACGAGGAGGCGGAGACGCTGGAGACGGAGCTGTTTCACTTCATTCACCCCGAGATAGAGGAAGAAGAGGCCAGGCGCATCCACAATGCAATAAAGCGACTGGTGGTCAACCAAAAGGTGCAGGATATATGCATCTATCTGAAAGAGCAGAGAGAAAAGGGCAAATTGCTGCTGCCGCAGAGTCCGGGTACAGCATACAAGGAGCTGCAGAGAATGGGAATGCCGTGCGGCGAGGGATACAGCGAAAAGTATTTCTACAGTTGCTATCTGAAGTAGCAGATTAAAAGATAAACAAAAAAGAGAAGCATCAGAATGAAAGTTCTGGTGCTTTTTTTGTGTCTTGTGATGACGTCGCAGGCGACATTACAAGAAACTACGAGAAACTACAAGAAACTACAAGACGGCCCTTTCAAAAGCCACCCTACCCCCGACAAAACCCCGTACCTTTGCAGCGGACAAACGACTAGTCTACTTGTCTACTTTCGGCTTGCCGAATGAGCGCGAGCGAAGCCGAAGCGAACTAATAACTCGTAAACTAATAAAAAATGGAAACAAAAATTTTAAAAGTAGTGAAGTGCGGAGAAAAGATTTCCGTGCAGAGTGAGAAAGCCGACAACAAAGTGCTGGACAAACGAACTATCGTCCTGCAAGAGCTGGGAGGCAAGTATGAAAACAAGTACGTGGTGACCGCCTTCGGCACACTTGCCACACTGCGATTCGAAGACGGATGTCTCGTAGCTGCAACGCTGCGCTTCCAGACGCACGAGCACAATGGAGCGGAGTATCAGGACGTAACAGCAACGGATATTGTTGCAATGTAAAGCCCCCGAGCCCCCTAAAGGGGGCCTTAACCTGAGTTGAGGTCGAGGGAATCAATTGAGCACCGAAAGGTGTAGGGCCCTTTCTCAAAACTTCTTCTCGCAAATTCAACTCAAAAAAATGAAAACAACAAACGAAAACACAGTACGTAACATCATCAAGAAAGTTACAAAGAGAGAGATCACATTGAACGGTATGATGACCTTCGGCCAGACGGAAAGCGGTATGCACGTCATGGACTTCAAATGCTGCGAGGACACAGAGCTGGAGGAAGTGGTAACAAAATGCAAGGTGCAGCGCATGAGAGACGGAAACGTCTATATCTCGGAACTGCCCCGACGCATCAAGAGTAAACCAATCTTCCGCGAGGACAACAGTTCGCTGACGCTGGGCAAGGACGGCAAGTTTTACTTCGTGTTCACAATGCCTGAGCAGCTGGTGACCGAACTGCCCGCACAGCTGATGCGCCAGGCTCGCGCCATCGCCAGAAAGATGATGAAAAGCCTTATAGAGAAGAAGTAAAAAATCTGTATCCTAATGTTTCAGTTTCAGTATTTCAGTTTTTTTTCAGAATTCAGCTATACATCAAATTCTCTTTTTTTAATCTTATAACTAATTAATAATAAGTAATATATATGGAAATAATATAAATAAAGAGAGAATTGATACCACCAAAAAAGAAACTGAAACAACTGAAACTGAAATATCTATCCAATTTATATTCATCTAAAAAGCAAAGAACCAATGAAATACGACATTAGCAAGACCTCTGCTCCCGCCATGCCGAACCTCGGAAAAGGGACAGAATGCATCAAACTGCTACTCTCACAGGCCTCAAATGACATGCACGAACCCCTTGTTCCGATGTTCTTCCCCATATTTGGCGCACACATCAGCGGAGCAGAATTTCAGTATCCTGACAACAGTTGGAAGGAAATGACGGGAATGATGGGCAATCTGGTGGCGAAAAGCGGCGACAACAAAGGCCAATTGACAACTCTTGCAAAAGCCATCTGTCGCGACTTCATCAAGCACGACAAGGAAGAAACAGACAAGCTGCGGGAATGGCAGAAAAAGAAACAGACCGAACCGGACAACAAGAAGAAAACTCCCCGACCGGACGTGGCCTTCTGGTTTCCGCCTGTTGACACCACCAAACCCGCCTTCCTGCAGAACGCGATGGCACTTGAGGATCAGGGAGGCCGCACGCAATACTTCAACCTGCCGGAGGTGGAGATGGCCGAAAACCTGTGCGGCGGACACAAGAACGTGTCGCTGATGCTACGCAACATCTACGACCGCGCCCAGGCCGGAGCCCTGCGTGCAACGTCCGACGGCGTGACGGGCAACCCTATCCTTCGGGCCTGCATCACAATATCGTCCAACCCCATCTCTACGCGCAAGTTCTACAAAAACGAACTATACAACGGTACCTTCGGGCGAATGGTGTTCAGTTACAAGCCGCGAGGCAACCGCAACGGAAAGATACCCCGACAGGGAAAGTACCCGGATGAGTTCTACGAGCAGCTGGACGAATACATCGCACGCCTCGACCTCTGCAAAGGGCGCTACATCATCAGGCCGCTCAACAAGCTGACCGACCGTCTGGCCGAGGATATGGCTTCGCTGGCCGATTTGGCAGACGACGACCTGCTGTTTGAAATGTCGCATCGCGCGCTGGTGTCAGCTTGGAAGGCCGGATGCATCATGTGGGTGCTCAACAATCAGACGTGGACAAAGCCGATGAGCGACATGGTGGAATGGCTGGTGTATCACGACATCTGGAGCAAGATGCAACTCTTTGCCGACATGCTTGGCAATGATGACGAGCACATGAGCGAAGTGCAACGACGCGGCCCGAAGAACATGCTGGACAGTCTGCCCGACACGTTCAACGAGGTGCAGCTAGAGGTTCTTCGCGAGAGTACAGGTAAACCAAAGGATGGCACAAAACGCCAACTATATGTATGGATGAACAGAGGTTTTGTTGAGTATTCTGCACAAACAGGACTGTACTCCAAGACAGCGAGCTATCTTGGAGTGACCAGCCTCTCCCCAGTCGCCTCAAGGGAAGGGAGTGAAAATCCAAATGTATAATCAAGCCCAATGCCCCAATAATGGTACTTCCCCCTTGAGGGGGGAGTTAGAGAGGGGCTCTAATTATGAACAAACTAGAACTTCAAGAGCTCCGCGACCTTCCTATTGAGGGGGTCGCGAAGCGACTCGGACTCCAGGTGGAGCAGCACAAAAGCCTGTGCCCGTTTCATGAAGACCACACCCCCAGCCTGTCATTCAAGGTGAGCCAAAACACCTGCCGTTGCTTCGTGTGTATGACACAGTCAATAGGCACCATCGATCTGGTGATGCGGCATCTTAACAAGGACTTCAAAGAGGCCTGCCGATGGCTGGCAGACGAGAACTGTGTCATCCTTGATGAGTGGAAACCTGCCAAGACAGAT
>JAEEGK010012019.1_pt1 | contig 19718 bp, 15 predicted proteins | sample 8958771 | NCBI WGS metagenome assembly JAEEGK01 (sample SAMN16246547, study PRJNA631951) | gut metagenome | biome: gut microbiome; feature: rumen; material: SC-attached | host: Bos | place: Iran: Karaj | collected 2018-10
GATTCGTTAAAATTAAGAATTGATGGTAAAGAAATGTATAATGAAGATGGAATTCCTGTTTTACAAACTAATATTGATTATTAATATGGTTTATATAAATATTTTTTTTTGAATTGTTGTTTTCTTTTTTTATTATTTTTACTATTTTTAAAACTAATAAAAAGCTTTTTTTGATTTTTGATTTTTTTTATTTTATATAGTTTAAGATTGTTAAATATTATAATAAATAATTGTTGTTTATACTAAAATTCCTTTTTATTTATAATTAAAAATACATAAAAACAGGATTTTATAATTTTTTTTAATTAATTGTTTTGTTTTTTTCATAATATTTTTTATACCTCAAACATAAATTTTTGGTTTTTTCTAAAATAGAAGAAAATACATTTGTTAAATTTTTATTATCTAATATTGTTTTATCATTATTATTTATATTAAAATTCAGTAAATTAGAATCACTATTATGATAAATTAATCTTTCGCTATTAATACCAGAAAAATTTCTATAAATATTTTTTTTCTTTTTTGAAATAATTTTATTCAATCCTTTCGAATTTTCTGTTTCCATTAGAATTTTACTTGTATATCTTGGAGTATGATTTTTATTTCTTTTTGTTTGATTAATTAAATCAGTAAAAATAAAAATTCCTTTATTTGAATTTTTAGAAGAAAGATTACTTGAACTTTTAGTTTTAAATAAATTAAAGTTATTATAATCATTAATATTTATTTTCTTTTTTTTAATTTTATTTAATATTTCATTATTCACTTTTATTTCATTTTTCAATTTAGAAATCAATAAATTTTTTTCTTTAATTATATCTTCATAAGTAGTTATATTTTTAGAATTGGTATTATTCACAGAATTATTTACATCAGAATTTAATGATAATTTAATATTTATTTCATTATTATTACTTTTAATACTTATAGCATGATTAATTGTTTCTTTACTTTGAGGACTTTTACTTCCTTTTTCTACTTTTTTTCTAAATATTCCAGTTAATGAATTAATTGATAATTTTTCCTTGTTTTTTCTCCTTTTTAATCCTTCTTTATGATAATCATATAATAAATTATTTAAAGGATTATCTAATTTGTTTTTTCTACTACTTTCAATTATTTTTATAATATGTAATTCATTTTCTTTAAAAGTTTTTGAAAATGTTTTATGTTCATAATTCATTTTTTAAAATTAATTTTAAAAAGAAAAATTTATTTTATCGATTTTCGAAAAAAAAGATTAATTATTATATTATTAACTTTGATTTATATAAAGATAGTTTTGTAATTTTAATAGTTCCCTATTATAATCATATAATATATCTTTGATTGTATTACTCTTCATTTTAAGTAATTCATTAATTAATATAATTTCATTTATAATTGAATTACTATTTTGAGTATACATATATTCAAATAATTTATTTTGAATATATATTAATAAATGATTTACTTCACTTGCATTCATAGATATTTTATTAAGTAACAAATAATAAATATTATTATATACAAAATTATTATTATCTAATGAATTATAAAAATGTATATTATGATTTAATTCTAATTTCTTTGTTAAAGAAAATAATTTAGATAATTCATTTTCACAATCAAAATTCTCGTTTTCTTTGCTTTTGTCAATTTCTTCTTTTTGAGGAAAGATTTCTTTATGTATTTTATTATTATTTATCCTAAAATTATCAGTTAATTCATTTTTAATATTATCATTATTTATTTTATTATAATTTAAAATTGAATTAAATACATTAGTTTGATTATTTTGTTGAAAAATTGGTTTTTGTAAATTATTTAAAAATATACATAAACTTTCTTTTTTTGACATTTTCTTTTTAGCTTCTTTTTTAATTAAATTATATATTCCATTTATAATTTCTAATTTTTGTTTAACATTTAATCTTGAAACTTCATCTTCTTCTTTAAATAAATCTGAAAAATTAATTAAACCATTTTGTTCAAATAATAAAGAAGAAAAGCAATTAGAACAAATTCTTTTAGGAATTCTTAATCTTTCTTCACAAGGAACTGTATCTAAAATTTCTTTAACTTTATCTAAATTATTTTTTTGTTCTAAAATTTTACTTAAGTTACTATATATATTTCCTCTTTTCATTTCATCTTCAAATTCAATAAAAAAAGTTTCTAAGAACATTCTGACTTCATCAATTGATTTAAATTTTAATATTTCTACTTTTTTTGGACATTTAAATTTATTACAAACTAAACAAGGTTTATTTGAAAATTTTTTAACTTTATAAATTTTCAAAATATGAGAAATTATACCAGCTCTAATTATTAATTTATTTAAAGTTTTATTTCTTTTAAAATTTGGAAATTCTTTTTGAATTCTATTAATATTATCATCACATTCTTTTAATTTTGATTTTGGGAATTTCTTTTTAAATCTATTTTTTTTCTTTTTAAGTAATTTATATTCCCCTGAATTATTTAATTTAATTTCATTTAAACATTCATTACAAATACAAACTTTTTTACATTTAAAACATTTCCATTTATTATTTGTTTTTTTATTTAAAAATTGAGGATAAGAACACATTCCATATTTTTCTTCAAAGCAAAATAAACAAAATAAACTTTGACATTCTTTTTTAGAACATTGAATGATGATATTTCTTTCTCTATATAATTTACATCCATGACATTGAACCTTTCTTATGTCCATTTAATTATAAATAAAATCTTTGAAATAATAAAATAGTCAAATTATGAAAAATATTTTTTTTTAAAGAAAACAATCATGTAAAATTCTGATATATTATCTTTTGAAATAAAAGATTTATTTTGAACCCAAAAAGATTTTAAAACATATTAATTTAATATTTAACTAAATAAATATTTATTTTTCATTCATTTATGAATGATTGTTTAGTGATATTTTAGTTCATAAGATTATTTTAGAATTATAATTCTTTTTCTTATATTTTATTCGAAAATAAAATGATTATTTTTAAATAAAATTAAACATTAAATTAGATTTATCCCTATATCAATGAATTTATAATTATTTTTTTAATTAACTTTTAACAATTAAATTTTTTATTAATTTATTTTTTTTAATATTTTTAAATAAATGATAAATAATATTTTTGAAGAAGAACCTCTTCAAATAGTAGCAGTGAAAGAAGATGGGATATTAGAAGTTACAATAGAAGGAATAAATTTTTTAAATAAATTAATAAATCAAAAATTAAGTATATTAAGTTTAAATGGATTACCTCAATCAGGGAAATCATTTTTAGGTAATTCTTTAATAGGAAAAATGAATGGTTTTAAAATAGAAAAAACAAATGGAATTTGGATATGGGGAAAACCTATAAATTTAGACAATGGAGTAAAATTACTTATTCTGGATTCTCAAGGTTTAAATAAAAATGAAAAATATTCAACAAGCTTTAAATTATATATTTTAAATATATTAATTTCAAATTGTATAATATATAATTTCAAAGAAAATATTACTGAAGAAATGATAAATGATTTTATTTACTTTTCTGATTTATCTAAACAAATTAATGTTACTAAAGATGAAAATAATAACGAAAATTCAATTGATAATTTAAGTAATTATTATCCTTCTTTAATTTGGACAATTTCAGATTATTCAAATAATGAAATAAATCCAAATGAATTTTTAGAAGACATTCTTTTTAAAAACCAAAAAAATGAAAATATAAAAAAATTATTTAGAAAAAGAAATATGTTTTTTATTCCATTTCCAACTGTAAATGAGTCAAAATCAAAAAATATAGAAATTGATGATAAATTAATTTTAACTCCAGAATATAATAAAGCAATAAATAATTTAATGTCAGAAATAAAAAAAAATATATCAATTAAAAAAATAAATGATTTAGAAATTGATGGTGATTCACTTTTTGGAATTTTACAAAATTATATTGATTCTTTAAACAATGATGAAAATCCAATTATATCACAAGCAATCGATAATATTCTTTTATCAAGAGCAACAAATATTTCTGAAAAATGTTTAGAAGATTTTAAAATAAAAATCACTAAAAAATTCGAAAATAAATTTCCTATGAATTTTAATGATATTTATACAACTTTTTTTGAATTTCAAGATAAAACAATGGAAAAATTCATAGATGAAGTTAAAAATATTTTAAACACTAAAACTTGTGGTGAATATATTAGAAGATTAAATGAAAAAATGATTTCAGAATTAGAAAATATTTTTGAAACAAATAATGAATATTATGATGAATGGTTTGAAATAAAATATAATGAATTAAAAACTAATTTAAATGAATTTCAATTTAATAAATTTGAAGAAGTTAAAAATTTTATTATTTCTTATTTAGATTCTTTTCAAAATTCACTTAATAAATTTTTAGATATTCCGAATTCTGATTTTGGGCAAAATTTAATTACAATGTTGTTAAATATTTTTCAAGAATTTATTGTTACTAAATTTAAACATATGGGAGAACAAATAGGAGAAATGTATTTAAATCTTACAAAAGATTCTTCTTCAAATATAGAAGATTTAAATTTAATAATAAAAAAATTAAATGAACAATTAGAAGCTTCAAAAAAAATATTAGAAGAAAAAAGAAAAGAGAAAAGTGAATTAGAACGTTCTTTTATAGAATTACAAAATAAATATGATAAATATATAAGAGAAACTAAATCAAAAGAAAAGGAAAATGAAGATAAAAATTATATTAATAAACAAAAATATCAACAAATGGAAAATCATTTTTTAAATCAAATAAAAGAAAGAGAAAATACAATAAATGAACAAAAAGTAATCTTAGAAAAATTGAATAAAGATATTTTAGATTCTTCAATAGAAAATTCAAATAAAATAAATGAATTAAATAAAGAAAATAAATTAAATGTAGAAATAGAAAGATTAAATGGTGAAAAAAAAGAAATTGAAGATATAAATTCAATGAATCGGAATTTGGTTGAAAGTGTTCAAAGTACATTTGTGGATTTTAAAGAAAGTATTGATAAATTAGATAAAGAAAGTGAAGATATGTTAAAAAAAACTTCTTTGGAACTTTCAGCGAAAGAAATTAAAAATAAAGCAAATAGTTGGATTGAAGAAATTAGATTATTTAGAGAAACACAAATTAAAACTATGACAGAACTTTATGAAGAAAGTATTAAAAAATATAATAATAAAATTAATGAATTAAATTTTGAATTAACTAAAAAGATTCAATCTTTATATGAAGAAGAACAAATGAAAAAAAATTTTGAAACTAAATATAATGAAAGTAATAAGGAAATTGAAGAATTAAATACTTTATTAAAAAGTAAAGAAAGCCTTATTAATACACAAAATGAAGCTATTAAACTTTATGAAAATAAAATAAATGAATTAAAAAAAAATATAGAACATTATGAATTAAGTTTAAATAAATATATTGTTAATTTTAAAATGAAAGAAGATGAACTTGAAACAATGATAAGTGTAATTGATGCAATAATAACAAAAAAAATTGAAAAATTTGAATATAACGCTTCACATTTATCTTCAGAAATATATAATCAAATTATAGAATTAATGAATAATTCAAATTTTAAATTTTAACAATAATTAATATGTACTTAAATATTATATAATTTTAAATCTTGAACATATAAATTATTCTATTTATATTTTTCATATATCTAACAGAAAAAAAATAATTGTTTTGGGAAAAAGTTTAATTCCAGGATATTACTAAATAAAGATATTATAACTTACATTTACACAAATTAATTAATATTATTTGAATAAAATTAGAATATATAACAAAGAGGTTTTTGACATGGACAAATGCTTCCAATTTTATTTGAATCAGGAACAGATTCATATTCACTATATGTCATTTTTAAATTATATTCTTTATATGATTCAATTGGTACAACAGATATAAAAGGATTATCAATAGTTACTCTTTTAATATTTTTATAAAATTTTTTTGGACCTAAAGTAGTTTTACTTTTTCTTCTTTTTCTATTATCTTCTATTGGAAATAATTTATTTACTTGATTATTTTTTAAATTATTTGATGATACATCTTGAATATTTTCTTGTGATATTATATTTTCATCTTCTATATGAACATCATGCAATTCTACATGATTTTTATATATTTTCCCTATTATTTGTTCATTATTATTTGTTTTATTATCAAAAGTCCCATCATCCATTGTGGGAGTATTAACATACATTATTCCAATTATTCTATTAATATTTATGAATTTTAAAAATAATTCTTTTTATTTTCAAGAAGATTTAAAATTTTAATTTAGTAAAATCAAAATATTATTATTATTAATAAAATATTTTAAAATAAATATAAGATAAATTTACATTTAAAAAATATATTTCAAATATAAAATTCGATAAATAAGAAATAAAAATGTCATTTGAAGGAAACAAATTTAATAAAGGTTTATCACAATATTCAACAAATGAAGTAATAGAATTTGCTAAACAATTAGGTTTAGATAATTATTCAAAAAAAATAGAAGAATTACAAATAGATGGTTATGATTTAAGTATAATAAATGACAATTTAATAAAATCTTTAGAGATTTTAAATCCTCATGATTTAAATAAATTAAAAAAAAATATTCATTTAAAATTAATTCAACAACTTCAAATTGGTTTTTCTTATTTAGGACATATTTATCCATTACAATTAGATTATATTCCAGATTTAACAGTTGATAATATGTCAAAAAATATTTCTATTGCTTTTAATATAAAAGAACCATTTCTTCTTTCAACAATGGATAATCAAATACTTACTCCACAAATAAAATTCATAGATTTATTTTTAATTGATCCAGAAAGATATAAAATATTAAAAATTTTTAATCCTAAAGAAATTTCAAATCAAATAATAAATAATAATAATCAACAAAAATATAATTTTGATTTGAAAAAAAATTCTCCAATGATACAAAAAACAAATTTAGATATTGGAAAAAAAGAAATTGAAAATATTCAATATAAATTAAATGAAAATAGACCTCATTCAATTTCTAAAGAACAAATGAATTATAAACAATTAAATAATGATAATATTGAATCAACGCCTCAAATAAAATCACATAATTTTCAAATGGATTATAATGTATATAAAACTTTTAAACCAAATAATATTCCAATTCCAAATAGTCAACTTAACCAAATAAATCCATTAGAAAATAAAAAAAATTTAACTACTCAAAATAGTACTTCTTCTCAATTAAATTACCCAAAGACAAAAAGTGCAGATATATTAGGAGATTTAAATAATAATTTAAAACTAATGAAAGAAAACATTTTAAATAATAATATTTTACAAGAAAACAATAATAATCCAATAACAAATATTTCATCTAATTTCCAAATGATGAATACATATCAACAACAAAATTTACAGAATCCAACTTTAGAATCTTTAGTTCAAGAATCTCCCGATCCAAGATTATATAAAGAAAATATTCAGATTGATAACAGAAAAAAACCAAATTATAATAATTTTATAAATAATGATAATATTTCAAATAATATTCAAGAAACTTCAGTTGCTCAACAAGCTGATATTATACTTAAAAAATATCAAAGTGAACAAAGAGTTTTTAGACCTAATTCTAATATTCAATCTGAAGGAAATATTGATAATAAAAAATTTCAAAAATATAGTCAAAATCCTTTAGAAGAATTAAATGATAAATATAAAAATATGGAAAAATTTAATATTGGTAGATTTAATAAAGATGATTTAAGTAATATTAATTATTCTTTACCTAATAATCAAAATAAAACTCCTTTAAGTTTAAGAACAAATGACAATTTTAATATTGAAAGAAAACCAATTCAAATGTCACAAAAAATAGAATCATATAAATATATGAAGAATTTGAATCTTGAAAAAGAAGGATAAAGATTTATTTTAAATAATTGTTTATTAACCTTTCAAAAAATTCGAAATTTTATTCTTTAAAAAGAGTTGATTTTTTCAATTTTTTTGAATAAAAAAATTAATTATAAATTATTAATTGTTAATCATAAAAAATAAAATCAATTATAAAACAAAAAAAATAAATTTGGAATCTTTGACTTTTATGAAAGATTAAAAATCACATAAAATAGGAAAGTTTTGAATTGTTTGCTTAAATAATTACAAATCTAAAATTGCTCTATTTTTAAAATTAAATTTATTCACATTTTATCACTTATAAGAATATATAAATTATAAATCTATATTTGAAGCATTTAAAATATAACAATTAAAATAAAAATATTATTAAAGAAAAAAGTAGTTTGATTTTAAATAATCGTGATTAAATAATATGAAAAAAATAAATTTTTTTATTTTTTATTTTTCACAAAGATAAACACATAAAGTTTGATAATCTCCAGAAGTATCTGCTTTTATAGCATCTACTAATTTTTTATTATATTTAATAAAATAAATTTCCCTAATATCAATCATATCAATTTCATGTCTTGTAGCTAAAATTCTATTTAAAGTATTAGTATCAGTTCCAAGTCCTTTAAGAGCACTATATATTTTATCAGCAAACATTTCACTTGGATTAATAATATTATATAGAATTTCATTCATAACATTTTTATTTTTTCCACTAAATTTTTTATTAATAACATCACATAAAGCATTTCCAGTTTTTTTAAAATAATATCTAGCAATAATAACTAATTCTTCAGGAGATTTTTTAGCAAAAATATTATCAAAAATTTTTTGATCATCAAACCAAGCACTTTCTTTATTTTTTTTTAAAGTTTCAGAATCATTTTCACATTCACTTTTATTAGGTTGAGTATTATTACTTCTATCAGTATTTAATAAAGTAAGAATATTTCTTCTTAAATTCCCTGATAATTTTTTTTCTAAATCTTGACTTAATTCTTTCCCAGTACTATTTTTATAAGCAACTTTTAAATCATCAATCATCCATTTAGGTCTACTAGTTAATATTTCTACTATTGGAACTTCAGTAACTCCAAATCCTTTAACAGCTCTTTTAATTATTTCTACATCTAAATCAGTAGGTGATAAAAATAAATCCATTGCAAGATCTCTAAATTTAGATGATAATTTTTTATTTAAATCATCTTGTAATTTATTTCCATATGCTGTTTCATAATATTGTGCTATTGATAATCTTGTTGGTAAATCTGTGTTTGATATTATTTCTATTACTTCCTTTTCTTTGTTTTTTGAATTGAAAAGTGCTTCATGTAAACGATCTCCTAATTCTGAAGGCGATTGCATTTTTTATATATATTATTATTTTTTTTTTTGGGTTTTTGTTTTGATTGTTTTTTTTATATTAATATATTTTTATAATTAATTTTATTTGTTTATTTTTTAATCATTTTTTTTTATTTATATTTTCAATTTTAAGAATCATGGATAAAATTGAATTGCTAAATTTTTCTTCAGAAATTGAACAAGATTTATTGTTTTCTTTATTAAAATCTAAAAATTCTTTAACTAATTTAGGTATTATTTCTAAAATAAGACAATTTACTCATAATGATGATTTTTTTTCTTATTATACAAATATTAACGCAAAATCATTTGATTTGTTTATAAATAAAATGATAAAAAAATCAACATATTATATTAAAAGAATTTCACGTTTAAAAGACTTAGTAAATATTAGAATAGAATCAGATAAATACATTTCAATTATTTCTAGTTTAATAATTCTTTATTATATGCAATTAAAATATCAAAAATTAATTAATTTAATATCAGATAAAATAGAAAAAATAATTTCATTATCAAATGAGAATTATTTAGATTTTCATGAACTTCATGATAAAATATTAGAATTATCTCAAATGAGAAAAAACCAAAAAAATTTTTCAAGATGTTCAACAAAACATAATACAACATTATCAATTAATACAAAAATAAAAAATGTAGTTTCAACTCCAAAATTTTTTGAATGTAAAGATAAAGTAAATGAAAAAAGTCTTTTTTTATCTTTTGGAGTTGAAAATGAAAATGAAAAAAATTTAGAAATTCAAAAATCAAAAAGAATAGATTCCTTTTCTTCTTTTTCAAATATGGTTTTTTCTTCTTCTAGAAAAGAAGAATCTCCAAAAAAAACTATTAGTGATTCAAAAATAAGAAAGCATTCAAGAGCTTGTTCTGTAGATAAAATGAATATTCCTTATGTAACTTTATTAAATTTATCTAATGAAATGTTTAAGAAAAAAATAATTAATTCGAATGAAAAATTAAAAATGAAAGAATTAATTATTGGTAATGATCAAAGATTATTAACTTTATGTAAATGTACTACAAATAGAAATGTGGAAGATGATTATTTTAGAATTAAAAATTATTTAGTTGAAAATAAATGATTCATTTTTTTATTTAATATAAATAAATGGGACATAAGGTTTTTTGAATTATTAAAAATAAAAATATTAAATTTGCGTAATTTTTATATATTATTAAAAAGTTTAATCAACATTATTTATTATATTTAAAGAAGAGTATAATAGTAATAAATTAAATATTTATTAATTAAAATATTAAAAATTCAAATGATAAATTATTTTTTCAATCACTTAATATTAAAAAATAAAATAAATTGAAATTATTGTCAATATTTATTGAAAATATTCACAAAGAAATTTTATATTTATTATATTAAGTTTCTAATAATTTAGTCAAATAAAAAAAATTATAGATTGAATGCTGAATTAAGATTTTAAAAAGAATTTAGTTCTTTTTTTTTGTATATTGTTGATCGTAAAATTAACATTAGTTTAATTACATTTCTTTTTCAATTTGTTTTTAAAATGAAAAAAAATTAATTTAATTTAATAACAATTTATTAAATGAATTTAGTTTAAGTTTATAAAAGAAAAATATATTAATTTTATAAAATAAAAATGAATTCATCTTCAAATAACTTCGAACAAATTAATTTAAATATGAGTTCAAAAGATGAATTAATAAATCAATTAAAAAATAGAATTTTTGATTTAGAACAACAAAGCAAAAATAATGATTCCTTACAAGAAGAAAATATAAAATTAAAACAATTAATTGATGAACTTAAACAAATTCAAATGAGAAATGATTATGAATCAAACCAAAAAATTACTATTCAACATAATCAATTAAATGATTTAAAAAGTGAAAATGAAAGTTTAAATAATATTTTAAATGAAAAATTAAACATTAACAAAAAATTATATGCTGATAATGAAACTTTACTAAAAGAATTAGATAAAAAAAATATTGAAATTGCAAATTTAACTAATAAATTAAATGAAACTCTTCATAATAATGAAGCATTAAAAAATGATATTTTTAAATATGAAAAAATTAATAGTGATTTAAATAATAATATTAACGTTCTTAAAGATAAAATAGAAAAATTGTTTTTAGATAACAAGAAATTAAATTCAATTTGTCAAGAACAAGAAAATATAATTCATCAATATGAAGAAGATAAAAAAAAATTAGTTCAAAAAATAGAGGATATAAGCTTTGAAATAAATGAGTTAAAAAATAATATAAAAGTAAAAGATGAAAATATAAATATAATTCAAAATCAAAATGAACAAATGAAAAATCATATTGATGAATGTGAAAATAATATTCATAATTTATCTAAATTTAATGACACTTTAAAAATTGAAAACGAAGGATTAAAAAATAATATTTTAGATGTTAAAAATAAAAACACTCTTCTTCAAAATAATAATGAACAATTACAAACAATAATTTACGATAAAGAAAGAGATATAAATAATTTAGGTTCAAATTTGAATGCCCAGAAAAAAATAATAAATGATCATATTTTAGAAAAAACTTCAATAAGTAATGAAAGAGAAAATTTAAATAATGAAATTTTAAGATTAAAAGAAGCAAATAATAATTTAATGAATAGAATAAAAAATATTCTTGAGTCAAATCAACAAATTAAACAAGAAATAAATAGGAAAGATAAAATAAATGGAGTTTTAAGAAAAAATAAAAGAAATATTGAAAGATCTTTATATTCATTTAATACTAATTCTACTTTAAATAATAGTAATTTAAATATGTCAATTCATTCTGAAATGATTGGAAGATATAATAAAGATTATACTAATAGTCCATTAATGGATAAATCAACTATAAGTTATTCCCCAAAAAATAATAATAATTTGAATATGAGTTCATAAAATAATTAATTTTTTTTTTTTTTTTAAAATGAATCAAAATAATTTAAACTAATATTATATTAAATTATAATGCAAAAATATATAATTATTCATATATTTTTTTCAGTTTCAATTATCTCATAAATTTGAGAAGATAAATCTTTATTAAGTTTATATTTATCAACAAATATATCTATTATTTTAACTATATTTTTTTTTTCTATTTGAAAATCAACCATATTTTTGATATAACCCACTAATTGTGCGAAAACTACCATTGAAATTATTTTTTTTTGTTCTTCATCCCATTCATTTTTAATATTCGAATTATTTTCATTATTACTTTTTATTTTTAATTCAATAATATAATCAATTAAACCTTTCCAAAATTCATTTGTTTTCAGCCAATGATAAGATTTTAATTTGTTACTAATATATATTTTTTTATTATCTTCTTCATAATAAAATGTTTGAGATAATGTTATGCAATTATTTGCATTTTGATAATCTTTTTCTTTTTCTATTATTTCTAATATTTCCATTAATATCATTGTTATTTCTTCGATTATTTCTTTTTTTCTTGAATATTTACTATTTTTTCTTTGATTACTTAAAGAAGTTAAAAAAAAATTTATATTTTCTTTTTCATATAAATAGCCTTTTAATATTAATTTTTCTTCGTTATTTAATATTTTATTTTCATTAAATAATTTAGATAAAATTATTCTTAAATTTAATTTCTCATCTTCAATATTTTCATTAAAATTTGGGAAAACATTATTTAACTTATTTTTCATAATTGTTATTACTTCAAAATCTAAAAAAGGATTAATACTATCATGATTTAAATTAGTCTTAGGTTTATAAGGAACAAACACAATATTTTCTTCAGGTTTCACATCTGAGATATAATTATTTACTAAATTACTTATATCTTTATTAATATCTAAATTAGTTATTTCTTCATACAACAAATTTAAATCTCTTAATATTATTTCATACATTTGTTTCATATAAGAATAATACAATAAAATAGCATCTTTTATATTATTCCCTATTTCATTATAAAGATTTTGATAATTTTGAAGATAAAGTCTTTGACTTTCATTATATTGATTTATTAATTCATTAGTAGAATATATATTTTTATTATATTCATTTTCATAATTTTTACCTTTTGTTAAAAGATTTTCTGATTCTTTTTCATTGTTATTTATTTTTTCTACATCATCATTTTTCATTAAACTTTCAAAATATTCTCTTGTTTTTTCTTCTGCTTTTTGAAGAGAATTAATATACTTTTTTTCTGATGAATCTAATTCTTCTTTCCTTTTTTCATATTTTCTTTTTGATTTTAAAAAATTATTATAATACTCATCTTCTAATAAATAAAATTTTTCGAAATTTTTTTGTTTTGATTCTGTTATATTTTTTTTTATTTCAGTATATTTAAAATTAAATATTTCACTTTGACATTTAAAATTCCTCATTAATTGTAATAACAAATTATTTTGAGTTGAATCCTGTTCTTCAAATAATTGATAATTTTGATCCACTGCTTTTGTTAAATCTTTCCCAAAATAATATAAAACATTTTGAAATTGTGTAAACATATTTATTAGATTTTCTAAATTTTGATTTTGTCTTTTATATCTTAAATGTAATTCATTTACTTTCCCCCATAATTTCTCTTCATAAAGCATTTTAATATTTTTATTATAATTTAAAAATGAAATAATTTCAAATTATATATATTAATTAATATAGCTTTTATCTTTTGATATATATAAAATTAAAGAACATATATAAATATTAAATATATATCAGATTAGATTAAGAATTCAAATAATTGAAATCAATTTGATTTTATTTTATCATTTTCTGATAAATAATTATTAAAATTACTATTTTTATTATCATTAGGAGATAAATTATCAAAATTTGATATACTTTTACTTTCTATATTTTGAAATAAATTAGCATCAGAATTTAGAATTTCATGATATTCCCTATCAAGCTTTATTTTTCTAATATTTGAATTTTCTTTTGGAAATGATAAAATTATCATCTTTTTCTTTTGGTTATAAGTAAAATTAATCCCATTTGTAAATTTTGTTTTAATTTTATCTAAATATTTATTTAGATCTTCATTAACAAAATCATCAATGTCTTTTCCAATAATTTTCTTATTAAAAATATTATAAATTAAAACAATTATTAAAATTAAACTCCCGAATAAAGCAAAAACTACTGAAATTATTGATAATTCTTTCCCATTTGAATATCTTGGAGAATAATATAATATAATAAGAAAAATAATAAATATTATAAAGGAAATAATCCCAAATGTATAAATCCAAGAACTTAATTCTTGTTTATCAAATTTTGCTTTTTTAACATGACTTTTACAAACAACTTTTTCACATTCTGTTAATATATTATCAAAATTTTCTTTTGAAATTATATTTTTTAAAAGATAATCATCATAAACATCATGATTAAAATAAAATATTTCATCTGATTGTGGAATTTGTAATTTCTCAAATTGTTGTCCAAACGGAACTGACATATTAAAAATTTAATTATTTTTTCAAGAAAATAAATTGAAAATAAAAAATATTATAAAATTATCTAATTAATCCAAAAAATAACAAAATATCAAAAAAAAAAAAATTAATAAAAAAAAGTTTAAAAAACATAATAAAAGCTTAATTAAAAAAACCGTTTTTAATATTTTCAAATTAATCATTTAAATATTTCTCTTTATTATAAATACTTTTATAAACAGAATTATAATCACTAATAACATATCCATCACTAAAAGGTAAAACAGGCTCAGAAAAATTAGGATTATTTTTCATAGCAAGTTTACATAAATTTCTCCATTTTTGATCCATTTTATTTCTTTCATCAGCAGGTTGATTAATTCTTAAAGTTTTATCATATTTCTTTTGATCTAATTTCTCAAGAGCATTACTATAAGCTTGAGGATCAATTTTTTGTAAAATTTCTTTTAAAGCACTTAAACTTTCTTTAAGCATTTGATGCCAATGATTATCAGCTAAATAAGAAACAATGGGTACAAGCATATTAAAAGTGATAGATTTATATTGTTTAATAATTGAAATAAAACTTTCGCTTTCAAATAAACACATTGCTCTATCTGCAACTTGTAAATGATTACCTGAAATACATCTTATTACTCTTTTAAATAATTTCACTACTAAAGGTTGCAATTTCTCAGCATCACAAAATTCAAAGACTTCTGGTAATTCTTGTAAAAATAATGTTTCTTTTACATAATTTGCAAAAGGCCAATATTTTAATATTCCTTCTAATAATGGAATTGCTAATGTTGAATCTTTTGTTAAAAATAACATTGAACATCTTATTAAATTATCAAAATATAAATTTGATGTTTGGACTTTATGAAGAGGAATAATAATATTTTTAAAGAAAATAACATGTTCTTCTCTTAAAGGAACAGCAAAACCAGAAATAATAGAAGCCATAATATCTAATAATTCAGAAGCACCATTAAATTTATGAATTTCATGAATTAAAAGATGAAAACAATCAGTAATAGCTTTTCTAATCATTTTTCTTCTTGGAACTAATTTTGCATATAATTTATGTAAAATATTTTTTAAAAAATCTCTTTCTTCAACTAAATCACTATCAAATAATTGTAGAAATTCACTAATGAAATTACTGGTAATAAAAGGTTTAAAAGTTTTAACATCACAAGCTTCATTAATAATTAATTGTAAGAAAATATCATAAATGCCTTTAATATGAGTCCAAGAATGATCAGGTTCTTGTTCTTCTTCTTCAATACCAGTTTCAGAAACACCTAAAGCAACATTATTTCTATTTGCGTTTGGTAAAGGTCTAAAAATATTTTTTTTAATCATATCCATTACACTATCAATATTTGGAATAAAAAGTGAAGTTACCATTCTTTGATCATTTAACATTTGAATTAAATCATTTATTGCTTGTAAACGTTCTTGTTTTGCTTTTTGATCTTTTGATTCATCTTCCCAATCATATGCGACTTTTGCTAAGTTTATTTTTCTTAAAAATGATGCTTTTATATCTCCACTTGATTTTTCAGGCTCTAATTTTTTTATATATTTTTATTTACTTCTTTCTTTCTTTGATTCTGGCTTTTTTTGCTTTGGATTATTTTGTTTGTGTTGGGAACTCATTTTTTGATTTTATCAGATTTTAATTCAGATTTATAAGATTTATTATTTTTTTTTATTTTTTTTTAACTCAAGTTATTTTTTTTTTCTTAAAAGTTGTTTTTTTTTTTTCAGGGGTTGAAAAAGAAATTAATTCTTTTTATTTTTTTATATATGATATATTTGTTTAAATATGATTAATTAATATTAATTTAATATAAATTTTTTAATTTTCTTGTTTTTATTTTTTAAATAAAAAATTAAATTGAAAACCCTAATTCTTGATTAAAAGTTTAATAAATACTTTAAATAATCAAAAAAACCATATTTAACTTTTATCAGGTTTTTCAAATAAAATTTTTCTAATTTCAGGAGTTGAATTTTGTCTAAGTAACTCAAGTCTTTTATCTAAAGTATTATCCACTCTAATTTTGCTTTTTAAAGAAGTAAGAAAAACTCCTCCAATACTATAATAAAAAAATTAAAAAAAAAATCTTACATAGATTCAGGTAAAAAGTATTTAGTATCAACAGTAACTTCCATTTTAGAAAGATTAATACTTTTTTTAGCTTCTTTTTTTAGTTTTTCTAAAAATTCATTTTTTGCTTCATCAACTAATTCATTAACAATATCATAATCTTCTTTTTTGCAAATAATATTTACTTTTTCTTCAAGTAAACGAATAAATCCTTGAATCATTAAATCTTTTAAAACTTTTTTATATTCATCTTCATCATTTTTTATTCTTAAAGCTAATTGATTTTTTGCTTCTTCAAAAACTGAGTTTACACAATCGATTTTTACTTTTAATTTTTCTAAACGTAATTTATTCATTTTTTTTGATTGTTCTATTTTCATGCTTGTTTTATAATTTTCTAATTCTTTTTCCATTTTTTTTGCAATTTTTACTTTTTCTGGATTTATTAAAAGAGCTTTTTCTAAATCAGCATCTTTTGCTGCTTCTTTTTTTATCATTTGGACTTTTTTATCTGTTTCTTGTTGAATATATTTAATCATTTTTTGTAAGTTATTTACTAAAAATTGTTGGTCTTGATTCATTTTTTTATATAAATTAATTTTATTGAAATTCAATCAATTCTTTTTTTATTTAATTCTTAAAAAACAAAAAATTATGATAAATAAATAATAAAATTTATATGAATGATTAATAATTCTTAATTAATTTTATTCAATTTATAACTTAATAAATAAAAAGGAAATTATAAAAAATTGATATATGCTGTGAAAATCTTAAAAGTAAAATTTAAACAATTAATAAATTTAGAAGCTTCAACAGAAATAAAAACAGAGGAATTTCCATCAAAGAATAATAATAATAATTTATTAATGAATCATCAACAAACACAATCAAAGAAATTAGGAACAAAAGTGTTAGGAGTAATTTATTTTAATATTTTTAAATTCAAAAAAATTCATGTTTTGTTGAAGAATATGAAGAAATAAAAGATGAAATGAATAAAAGTAAAGAATTATCTAATAGAGAATTAAATGAACAAAAACAAGAAAAAATAAAAGAAATATTTAGAAAATTATTTATTTTTGATTCTGTTCCTGATTATTTATTAAATTTAGTTCTTGATAATTTAGTTTTATTACATATTCCAAAAGGAAAATATTTATATTTGAAAAATTCACAAAATTCTTTTTTTATATTTTTGACTAAAAGAGAAGAAAATAAGGAAATTTTAAATAATAATTTATTATTATTAAGTCCATATTTTCTAATAATAAAAAACAATAATTTACCATATTCTTTTTTAACTTAATAACTTCATCAAATTCAAATGAATAAATGAATAAATAATACATATAGAAAAATATTAGTTTCAAAAATAATAGATAAAAATCAAAAATTAATGAAAAATGAGAGAATCTTTTGAACCAAAAATTCGTCATATTAGATTAAAAAAAATATAAATCTGTTAATGATATAATAAATTCTTTATCAAATAAAAATAAAATATCCTATTGATAATACAAGTTTAGTTAAATTTGTTAAAAATGAAATTGTAATAATATTATGATATTAATAATTAAAATAAAGAAGTTAAATCAATCAATGAAAATAAAAAAAAATTAAAAATTACTTAATTAGTAAAATAATTATTAGAAATAGAAAATAAAGATAAAAAATAATAAATCCTAAATTTAATTTTTATTATAAATAAAATTTGATAATTTTATTATAATATATATTTTTTGCCCAAAATAATTTAAATTTATTTTTTTTAATATTTATTCAAATTTAAATAATTCTAAAACAAAATTAACAAAAAAACAAAAGGAAATAAAAGAAAGTAATTCAAATATATTAAAAAGAAATGAAAAAAACACAATAGGAAAAACAATTAAAAAAATTCCTCAATTCATATCATCCAAATAATTCAATAAAAAATATAATTTAAAGAAAAATGATATATTTTTAAAATAAAAAGAAAATAACAATTTTACATCCTTCTTTGAATAGAAAATATTCTAATATTAAAATTAAATCATAATTTTGAAGAAAAAAAAAGGAATTCATTTACAAAAATTACAATTCAAATAAAACTGATTTTTTTAATAAAAATTTTAAAAAATAAATCTAAAGAGTAAATTATATTAATTATCTAAAACAAATTATTTTGTATTTTTATGTTCGAAAAATAGAATTAGAATTTAAGAAAAAAATTCAGAAAATTTTTTAGGAAAAATATGAATTAAAAAATCAGAATATGAAAAAAATATTTAATTAATGAATAAAGATTTAAAATTTAAACTTTTACAATTTTTTTTATTAAGTTAAAAAAAAAATGAAATGGAGTTAAAAAACAAAAATTATATTCTCAAAAATGAAAATATTTATTTAAGAAAATCAAATTTAAATACAAGTAATTTAAATAATTTATATAATTTTAAATTAAATAATAATCAAAACATTAATAATAATAATAATGATAATAATAATAATAATAAAAATTTAGATGAAAATAATCCTTTTAGTGAAATTAATAATAATAATAAAAATAAAAGAAATAAACATAATAGACAAAAAAGTCATTTAAATTTTGGAAATGATTTAGAAACAGTTATTAATTTAAAAGATAAAAATCATTTAAATATTAATATAAATAATATTAACAATTATAATATTCATAATAATAATAGTAATACTAATTCAACTAATTCCTTATCAAGTAATAATAGTATTATTAAAATAAATAATAATAATGAAGAAGATGATATTTTTACTGAAACAATAAGAGGAAAAATTAATAAAAATAAATCTAAAAAAAATATTTTTAAAGATAATAATAATAATGATAATAATAATATTAATA
>JAEEGK010012021.1_pt1 | contig 19718 bp, 21 predicted proteins | sample 8958771 | NCBI WGS metagenome assembly JAEEGK01 (sample SAMN16246547, study PRJNA631951) | gut metagenome | biome: gut microbiome; feature: rumen; material: SC-attached | host: Bos | place: Iran: Karaj | collected 2018-10
GATGATGTCATCTAACGATTTAAAGAACAGTCCGATTTTTTGTTGTTCGTTTTTTCTAGGAACAAAAATGTCACAATTGTCTAAATCATTCTTATTTAAATTTCCAATTGCTCCATTGCCACCAGCAACATATAGCTCAATGAATTTTTTATACCAAGGAGAACTCATTGATGCATTTACAAAATATGGGTTTTCGCTGCTTGCTAAAATCATAAATCCACCATGAACCGTTGAATTAGATATAATTCCATCTATAATTGCATGTTTGCCAATTAACCTCGATGAACCATTAGCGGAGGTAATAAGAATATCTCCGTTTTTAACAAAAGGAATATTTATACAATTAATTTCCACAAAAACATCTTCTTCAGATTTAACAAAATATTCCTCATCAATGTTAGAAGATCTTAAAACCCGAATTCCTTCTTTTCTAATATTGATTGGAGAATAAGTCAAGCCTCTTCTGGTATCAGCAATGTTTGAAAACTTATGCTGTTCCCAAGAAGTAGTCAGTTAGGATATACAAACATAGTTTTGTAATCCATAGATTGACAGAAAACGGCTTAAAACTATACTAGAGAAGTAGTACTTATATTAATCTAGTCAAATGACTAGTACTAATATGAACATATTTGCAAGGAATATATTCCAAAGTTATTTATTTTTGTGCCATTAAGCACAATATTTTCTTCGCATATATGTGATAATATTATTAATCGGTGATTATTATGAGAAAAAATAAACTTGCTATTACAGCTTTATTATTAGTGGCATCCCTTTCTTTATCAGGATGTGCTTCTTTATTTGAACTCCTATTAAGTGGTAATAACAACAATAATGAACAAGAAACTACTTATGTAGATCATTTTGTTAACTCTGAAGGTAAGACCATTTATATTAAATTGAACTTTAATGAAAAGACTCTTCTTCCAAGTATGACTGATCAAATTAGATTAGATTTAGTGGAAGAAGGAGAAGAACCTGATTTTAGTGGTATTTGGTCTGGTATGACTTTTACGAGTAAGAATCCTGATGTTGTATCAGTGGATAATAAAGGTAATATCACCGCTTTAAAAGTGGGTAATGCAAGAATTGATATTAAGATAATGTCTTGTACTGTTTATGTAGATATTAGTGTTATTGCTAAAGAATTAGATTATGTCACTATTAAGAATGCTAGAAAGACATTTATCAAAGATAAGACATTTGTTCCTTCATTTAATTTAATAGGAACATTAAAAGGTGGATTCACTGAAGAGATAACTGAATATAGTGTTGATTCTAGTGAAGTTAATATGCACGTAGAAGGTGACTATACAGTTACTGTTTCTGGTGAATATTTAGAAACACCATTTGAGACATCATATGATGTATCGGTTATTGATGCAGTTAGTTATTCTCCTAAGTCATTAGATTATAACTATATGGATTTACTCAATCAAACTCCTTGGACAGAAGATAATGGTAGATATATGCCTAATAGTGGTTCTATCAAATCCTTAGTCATTCCTGTGTGGTTTGCTAATAGCAGTTCCATGATTAGTGATAGAGATATGGTTAGAGAAAAGTTAAATATTGCCTTTAATGGTGCTCACCAAGAAAATGGATGGAACTCTGTTAAGACATATTATTATGAGTTATCTAATCACACACTTAACTATAATGCGACTATCGCTAACTGGTATGAAGTGGGACAATCATTCTCTTATTACGACGATAATAGTACAAATAAAAAACAATTAGTGCTTAACGCAGTGGATTGGTATTTCACTAATAATCCAAGCGATAGTAGAAGCAGTTATGATAGCGACCATAATGGAGTATTCGACTCCATATGTATCCTATATGGTAGTAATGAATCTGATACAGGTATGGTTCGTTTTGAAAACTATTCTAACGCCACTGATAGTGATCATCCAGGTGTTAAATACCATATGTGGGCATCAGTCTTTGAAGCATTAGATGATACTAATCATAGTGATGCAGATAGCCATGTCTTTATTCATGAAACCGGACATATGTTAGGTTTAATGGACTATTACGATTATGGCGGAGATACAAGACCTGCCGGTGGATTCAATATGCAAGAGCATACCACAGGTAGTCATGAAGCCTTCTCTATAACCGCATTAGGTTGGGGTAAAGTTATCGTTCCTGAAACCGATACAGTTATTGAACTTGAAGATTATGAATCTAGCCATGTTGCTATCTTATTGAGTAATCATCCAGAGACACATAATTCTCCATTCGATGAATATATGCTTCTTGAGTTATTTGCGCCTACAGGCACAAAGAAATTCGATGCGACATATAAATGGAAGGGATTCTATTCTAACGGACCACAAGAAGCTGGTGTGAGATTATGGCATGTTGATGCGAGATTAACTCAATATGGTTCTAGTGGTTATGGCACTAACTTAGTGACTGATCCAACACTCGGTAGAGTTACAGAAGCATTCACTAATACTTCAACTGGTACAAACCATGGTTCTAAATTAGGTGAAGAATATAATAGATACTCTATTCTCTTTAATGTTAGAAATAACGCTCCTGAAGAAGACTCTTTAGGCAACAAGATTAAAGTTATTAATGAAACTCACTTATTTAGAAGTGGCGATTCCTTTAACTGGAACGACTTCACCAATCAATTCCCAGATGGCAATAAGATGGATTGTGGTGAGACATTCAGTTGGCAATTCTCCGTTGATAGCATTAGTACAGTTGATGGCAAAGCAGTAGCCACGATTAGTATTGAAAGAATATAAAAGTTATCAATTAATTAGACACACTTATGTGTGTCTTTTTTATTTGCTTCTTTTGTGCAAATAAATACATTTATTAACATAAAAATATTCCTGATTATTTCATAATTTTTTGCTATTATATAGACCTATGTATATGCCAGTTAAAGCAAAAAGAATATTTGTTATAGTCTCACTAATAGCGACAGCGTTAGTGTTACTTCTTGAATGTCTTCCAAATTCTTTAGTGACTGCGAAGTGGTATTTTGATGAAGCAAATAAACCTGCTTATCACATTATTACTACAAGTTATTGGGATCCAAGACCTATGGCATATGGTGTAGTTACTCCATTTATCACATTCTTACTTACTATCGCCTGTATAGTTATTCTTTCTATTAGAGTTAAAAAGCCAAACTCCTTAAGAGCGGTTAGCATGGGATTAACTACATTTACCTTTATTGCATCATTTATATACTTTGCATTCGCAAATTGTGAAGAAGCGGTGACTATATCTGCAATCTTTATTACTGCGTTGATGTTCGCGGTTGCTATTTATAATGGTGTGATTTCATCTTATTTCAGATACGAGGCAAAAGTTGGTTACTATTCTCCAAGAAATAATATTTATTATGGCAATAGAAAACGCGATGATTTGCCAAATGTAAAAATCATCTATTTTGCAGGTGGCTGTTTCTGGGGAGTAGAAAGATACTTCTCACAAGTGAGGGGCGTTGTTCAAACCACAGTGGGCTATGCAAATGGCACGAAGAAAAATCCTTCCTATGAAGATTTAAAGAAAGGATTAGATGACGCCGCGGAAACAGTACAAATCTTATATGATGAACACGAGGTTTCTTTAGAAAAGCTAATTGAATTATATTTAAGAATCGTTGACCCATTCTCTAAGAATAAACAAGGTGAGGATGAAGGCATTCAATATAGAACAGGTATATATTTCACTAAGATGGGTGATGAAGAGATTGTTAAAACATATTTCGATGGACTCAATTTGAAAGATCATAAGATTGAACTTCTATATCTTAAACAGTTCTATCCCGCAGAAGAATATCATCAACAATATTTACAAAAGCATCCTGATGGTTATTGCCATGTCAATATGGCGGTTCTCCATGAAGATGAGAAAAAATCAAAAGAAGAAAATTAAAAATCAGCCGATAAAGACTGATTTTTTTAAACATTTGTAGTATTCTACTTATTGATATGCTAGAAACTAGTGGAGGTATCAAATGGCTTTACTAAAATGCCCAGAATGTGGTGAAACTATTAGCGATAAAGCAAAAATATGTCCTCATTGTGGTTTTTCTTTAGAAGAAGGAAAGACCGCTATGGAAATTAGCAATAATTCTGAACCGGTTATAACTTTTATTAAATGGAGTTGCGCAGGTCGCATTGTGAGTTTAGGAATATTCCATAATATTCTTGTTCCAATGATAATCCTCCTCCTTCTTATAATAAAAAAATATTATTTTGCAGTAGGTCTTGGCACTGCTTGGCTGATTCTCTCAGTTTTTCTTGCTCTTGGCGTAGTTAGTGTCATTAAAACTAATGTAAAAACAAATACTTACGCTGGTAAGAGTGTGAAATATTATAAGAAAACCAATTGCTTTGTTTTTGAAATGCCTGATGGATGCGACATAATACCTGCTAAAGATGTTATCCAATTTGATGGACCTATCTTGTTAAAAGTTGCATATTATGTGAATGGCAATAAGACTTCAAAAACTTATGGATATATGGCAAGACTAGATTTTATTAAATTAAGACAATTTCTTAATAACACTAAAAACAATATGCAGATAGAAGGAAAATAATCACTCCGCATCGAGTGATTTTTTTCTTGAATACATCAATGTATAATTAATTTCGACAAAAACGATTTTTTAAATTGTTTTATTTATTAGAGATGGAAAAGATTAGCTATTCGGTTATTAGAAAACTCTGCTCACTATCTAAAGAAGAAGTGGATGAATCTTTTAATATCATCTTTAACAAGTATCGTTATCTCGTTTACTATGTCGCTTTTGACATATTAAAAGATGATGAAGAAAGTAAAGATATCGTTAACGATACTTTCTTAAAGATGTATGAGAAAAGAGGCTCATTCTTGAATGAAACTAAGCTCAAGTATTTCTTACTCGTGACAGCGAAGAATCTTTCTATAAACCGCTATAAAGAGTTAAAGAACCATCTCTCTTATTCCGATGATATGAGAGGAGAAGAAGATAAGAAGAACATTTCTTTATATCTAGATGAATTTAAAGATTTATTAGATGAAGAAGAATATAACTATTTAGTTCTTCATATCGTCTGCGGATTCTCTTTTAGAGAAATCGCTGAAGATAAGAAATTAACAACTTCTCAAGTTTCTTCTAAGTATCAAAGAGGAATTAAGAAACTTCGTGATTACTATGGAGGTAGGAGTTATGAACAAAACTGAGAAACAATTTAAAAAAGATTTCGAGTTTAAGATTGAGAAGCAAGATATCAATCTAACTTTTGATACTAGACAACTAGAAGCCAATTATCCTAAACCAAAGAAGAAATTCCCATGGAAGGTGGTGGTTCCTGTTGGCTGCTCTTTAGCTACACTTGGTCTTATTGTTGCGGGATGCGCCGCATTTATTAATACATTTTTAATGAAAGACAGTGGTGTTCAAACTAAACGAATGAGATTATCGATGAATGAAATCTCTATTGCTAAAAGCAATACATTTAGACCATTAAATACAGTTAGCTATCCAGATGGCACAGAACCAACCAAAAGTATGATTAGTGAAGATGAAGCAACCGCTTATAACAATTTCTCTAATTTGACATATCATTCTTTAGTTAAAACAGGTAGAAAAGAAAACATGACTTATAGTCCTGTCGGCTTATATTCCGTTCTTAATGAAATTTATGGATCTATCTCTAGAGAAAATTTGGCGGAAAGATTTGATACATTACTTGGTTTAAATGAAGAACAACGTGTTGCTTTCTATAAGAAAGTAATGATGGCCAATTCCTTTGCGGATGATGAATCCACAATTCAATTAAAGAACGCGGCTTTCTTCCGATCAGGCTATGAATATTCAACTTCTTATGTTGAAAAATTAACCAAACTCTACACAATGGCATACTCATGTGATTTTAATAACGATGGTGATGTTAACAAAATGCTTGAGTGGGCTAATGATGCCGTTCACGCAAAGGGATTTATCAATAAGGATTTCTTAGAACTTGATGAAAAAACTATGCTCGTTTGGTTCTCAACTCTATTCTTTAAAAATGCTTGGGAAAGCAAATACTTAAGTAAAGAGAATACAAAAGGCGATTTCTATCTAGCTAATGGTGATACTAAAAAAGTTACTTATATGCATCATTCATATTTCGTTCCTCATTATTATGATTATGGAACTTATATCTCAGTTAAAGACTACTACGCAAATGGTAATGCTTCAGTGACATATATTGTTCCTAAAGATGAAAAAGATGATATCTTTGAACTCACCAAAAACGTTAATGTTTTCAAAGAAAACGAAGATAATAAAATTGTTCCAGAATGTCCTGAAGGTGAAGATGAGGAATATTGCCACTATGCGCACAATAATATAGAAGTTCGCTTAGCGACACCTAAATTTAAAAACTCAATTGACTTTGACTTTGAGAATTCGATGGTGGATTTAGGGCTTGGAGATATGTTCAGTCCTGTTTACGATTCTTTCCATAACGCCTTTACCGATTCTCGACTTGATGGCTTCAAACATTATCTTGGTATTATGAAGCAAAAGAACCAAGTTGAATTCAATGAAGATGGTTCCGTTATTAGAAGCTTAACTGTAGCAACTATGAAAGCAGAAAGCGGCATACAAATGGATACCGATATCTTACAAGTTAAACTCAATCAACCATTTATCTACATTATTAGAGACATCAACGATACACCGATATTTGTCGGACATATTGATAATCCAACTTATTAAAAAAGTCGCTCCTAACCGAGCGATTTTTTGTTGATAAAATCAACATTATGCTACAATAAAACTATAAAGAGGTATTCATATGCCATACACAAAACAAGAGATACACGAGATTGTTTTATCTCAACGAGAATTCTTTTATAGTGGAAAAACTTTAGATTACAAATTCCGTAAGGAACAACTAAAGAAACTTAAGGATGCGATTAATGCACATCAACAAGACCTGGTAGATGCTTTACATACTGATTTAGGTAGATGTGATGCTGAAGCCTTCTTCTGTGATATCGGTGATACCACAATGGAGATTGATGAATATATTCATGGTCTTCGTAAATGGATGAAACCAGAAACTCATTTCTCAGGACTTGCTTGTTTTCCATCAATGATTACGAAAGTGTATAAAATGCCTTATGGTGTCTCTTTAATCATTTCTCCTTTTAACTTCCCTGTCCTTTTATCTTTGGGCGTTCTAGCGGCCTCTATTGCGGGTGGTAATACCGCTTTAGTGAAGATGTCATCTAAATCCGCGAAGACTACAGAAGTTATTAAGAAGATATTAGATGAAACATTCCCAAGAGAATATATTGCCGCGATTGATGGTGGACATGATGTTGCTGACTTCTGTTTAGAAGAAAGAGTGGATAAGATCTTCTATACAGGTTCACCAAAGGTGGCTAAACACGTTATGGAGATGGCAAGCCAGAACTTAACACCAGTAGCGTTAGAACTAGGTGGAGAAACAGGTAACTGGTGTATTGTGAGAAAAGATGCTGATTTAAAAGACGCTGCTAGAAAGATTGCTTTCTTTAAGATTTGTAACTCTGGACAAGTATGTATCAACATTAACCAAGTAGCAGTGGCTAAAGAAGTTGCGGATAAGTTTATTGAAGAACTTAAAGCCGCAATTATTAAACAAGTTGGCGAACAACCTCATTTAAATGAGGAATATCCAAAACTCATCACTCATCGAGCGTACACAAATATCGCTGAAGAAGCGGAACAATATAGAGATAGAATTCTCTTTGGAGGAGTTGGTGATGATAGTGCTGATAAATACTCGCCAACAATTATCTATCCAGTAAATATAGACGAACCAATCGTTAACCATGAAATCTTTGGACCATTACTTCCTATCGTTCCATTTGAAGATAATAAGATTGATGATTTGTTAGATGTAATGGCAAGAAGAGAACACGGATTAGCGCTATACCTATTCACCAAGAATAAGAAGTGGGCAAAAAGAGTAATGCAAACGCAACAATATGGCGGTGGATGTGTTAATGAAGTGTGCTTACACCTTATGGTGAAAGGCGTACCATTCAATGGTACAGGACATTCTGGTATGGGTGCATATCATGGTATATGGGGATTTAGAGAATTCACTCATCCAAGTACAGTATTATTTGGTAAGACAAAGATGAACCTCTCATTAAGAGAACATCCATACACTCCTAAGAAAAAGAAACTTTTCTCCAAATTTTTGAAATAAATTACGATTTAATCAGCGGTTTTCATAATTAGATGTATACTGACTTTAATATATGAATAAAGAAAGATTCATTAGGCTTTATATCTTTAGTGGTGAAGAATTGTCTCATCCTGCGGCAATGCCTAATTGGCGTAAGAAAGAGATTGATCGTGCCTCTATCATGTATAAACGTGATAAGACTTTAATTTGGCGTGCTTTATCATTAGCGGTTTATCATTGCTTAGGTATACCAGTTATGAAGTTACATCCTCATAAGATGATGACTGGTAAATTAGTTATTGATAAATACCACGTTTCTTTATCCCATAGTGGTGACCGCTTTATGGTGGGTATATCTAGTCATAATATCGGTGTGGATATTCTTAAGAACTCTGAATATCGTTATTACGCATTAATTGAACACAAAGAATTCTGGTCCGCAGGAGAAAAGAAGATTATCTATGATAAAGAAGAAAAAATAGAATCATTCTTTAATATATGGACCAGAAAGGAAGCTTTATATAAGCTTCTTAATCCACATTTTGCTTATACTGAGAATAGAAATAAAGTGGATACCACACAGTATCCTGAACATATGTATATGAACGGTTCTTTAGAAGGAGAAGAGCATTTCTTCGCTGCTTGTAGTAAACTTCTATATGCTGGTGTAGAACCAGAAATCATTACAAATCTAAAGATTGATCAATAAATATGAAAAAGTTATTAATATTCGCTCTTCCTTTTATCGTTTTACCTATGCTTAGTGCCTGTGACCAGGCTAAGAAAAATAGCAATGGTTATGGTGTCTTTTTAGGCGCAACCGATGAAGATACAGATAAGATTATGAAATACGATATTGTTTGTATCGATATGGATGAGTTTTCCGAGAGTAATATCCAAAAGTTAAAGAAAAACCACACACAAATATATGCTTATTTATCCATTGGTTCTTTAGAAAACTATCGTAGTTATTATGAAGAGTTTAAAGACATCACCTTTATGGATTATGAGAACTGGTCTGATGAGAGATGGGTGGATGTTTCTAATACTTTATGGCAAAGCCATATCAGTAATGAAGCCGATAGATTAAAGGCTTTAGGTGCGGATGGTTTATTCATGGATAACTTCGATGTTTATTACTTCGCAAAAGAAGAATATATAGACACCACACAAGAGTTTTCATGGAGCATCTTTGAGGGCTGCAAGGCCATACTTGATAACTTAGCCACAAAAGACTTAAAACTCATGATTAATAGTGGAACCGACTTCTTGTATGAACTAGGAAAATTCTCTTCTATAACCTCTTTCTTTGATATTGATGTATACGCACAAGAATGTGTCTTTTCAAATATTGAAGATTATGAAAATGATGTCTTTGGTAGGCAAGAGAAAGAACAACAAGATTATCTCTTTGAGATGATTGACATGATGAAAGAACATTTCGAAGTATTACTCATTGAATACACAACCGATCAAGAAGTAGTGAAAGATATTAAAGATTACTGTAAGAAGAATCACTTCTCTTATTACATATCAAATAATGTTGCTTTAAAGGCATAAGAAAAGATCCACGTAAGTGGACCTTTTATTTAACAAGCTTAGCTTATTTCTTTTCTTCCAAGATTTCAGCGCGGCGAGCTTTGCATAATTTTGCGAGTTCCATTAAGGCTTTACGGGCTCTGCCTGCTGCGGCTTTGTTACCTTTGACGACGAATTTTTCGTTTTCTTCGACGTATGCTTCATAAGCGGCTTTGATTTGTTCGTTTGTTGACATAATTTCTAATGGCCAAATTCTTGGCTAACCTTTCTATATTTATTAAAACAAATTTTTACCTAAAACATTAAAACTTTTTCGTTTTTCAGTTACACATAAGGTAAAATGATAACTGAGGTATTATTATGGCAACATTAAGAAGATATTGCGGTAATGCAATTTTAACTATTGATGGGGATCTTATTAGGGAATATTGTGGTCCCGCTATCTATCAGATAGATGACAATAAATTAAGAAAGTATTGTGGCAACGCAATCTATGAGTTTTCTGGTCAAACAATTAGAAGATATTGCGGACCAGCAGTCGCGACATTTGATGGCCATTTAGTGAGAGATTACTGCGGTCCTGCTAGATACCAAGTTGATGGGAATATTATTAGAGAATATTGTGGCAAAGCGATATACCAAGTAGATGGTTTTATGACCGGTCTGCAGTGGATGGCGCTTATAACTTTGTTATTCGTTATTGGATAGAAAAAAGTCCGTGGGAACGCGGATTTTTTTAAATTTTAATTTAATAAAATATGTATATCGATTAAAATATCGTATAGGTATTACTGGAGGATTTTTTATGAATAAAAGAATTCCAATTATTCTCATGTCCATGTCTGCGATGCTTTTAACCGCATGTGACACAGGCATCAGCCAAGAAAAATTTGTTAATCAATTGAACAGCACAAAAGCTAATCTCACTCTTGATAGTGAAGTTCTTGATAATGTTCATATCCAAGACAAATCTAGTCTCAATCAAACCAACTATAAAGAAGGGGAATTTTATAGCAAGGTTTCCGGACTAATCCTCACAAGAGTCGTCGAATATGTTTGGAAAGACGAAGATGGTAAATATTACCATTACAAGAAGGATCTTCTTAACACTGTTGATACTGAATTAACAGAAGAAGCATTCAACATCAAGATGGCCACGTTACGTGGTGATATTTGTGCAAAACTCAATGAAGGAATCGCCGAGTGCGAAAACTTACTTAGAGACGAACCAGTTGGCTACACAAATGTAAAGAATTCCTTCTATCAAACCATCAAAGGTGAATATAGATTAAATTCCACAATGACATATAAAGCCAGCGAAGAGGCAGAAGAACAAACACGTAAAGTTATGTTCTTGATGAAAAAGAATTTACCAATTAAATACACTGTGAAACTCGATAGTGAATCCACAGTTAAGTATTCATTCGGTAATGCTTCATTCACTAAACCAAGCCGTGGTTCAACAGACGGCGAATAATCTACATTATTAATTCCACGCTATGCGTGATTCCCTATGAAGCGTAACAAATTTGAAGACTACAACGAAAAAGGTTCAATTAAAGAATCATTAAACATTAAAAAGGAGGAGAATAATTCTCCTTTTAGTGATTCTTTTGTCTTCAAAAAAGAAGAGAACAAGATTACTTGGACTAATGAATACACTTCAGAAGGAAAAGAAATAAATTCTAACGAAACTAAGATCAATAAACAGGTCGATAAAGAAGAACCTAATATTGATCAAAAAGATATCGAAAAAGTTACTAGCGCTACCGCAAAAGTGGGTACCGCAGTCACAACAACCGCAGCAGTGGTTACTACCGCAGTTGTGGCAGTTGTTGGTATTGACTTAGTAACTACCGAACTCGTGGATGATCTTCCACAAATCTGTCAAATCAGCGAAGTTGTTTCAACAAGCTCAACAATTTCCTTTATTTTAAATATCGGTAACGATGAAGACGAAGCCTATAGTAGCGATCCCGGTGCGGATTGCAATTTGGTCGTGGAATTAACTTGTGAACAATACGATGATGTTAAAGAAATTCCTATTAGGAATTATGGTGAGACGCAAGGTGAGTTCACTGATTTATATGAAGAAACTGATTACACAATTAACGTGTATCAACCATCTTTCTTATACCTTGAAAGACAATATATTTTAGAAGAGCCAGTTACTGCCTCTACTGAAAGAGGTAGAAGAAATACTATCTCTCTAGAGATTGAAGTTGATCCACTTGGTAATGATGTCTATTACACAACCATTGACTATGTCAATACTTTAGGCATTAACTTATATAACTATCGTTTATGCATCTTTGAAAATGAACCTAATGAATCTACTTCTGAATATCAACGCGATGGATATGCTTATCTTGATGATAATGACCCATTTAGCAGACAAAAAGTCGAATGGTATTCTAATGCTAGAGGCCATGAAATCTATGTCGCATTATACGCGACTACGGATGATGCGGGCTATATTGCCACACACACCGATCCAAACGGACAATCCGCAGGTGGCCGTGAAGATGAGATGAGTCTCTATTTGTTCTCTAACTTAGTTAATTTATCAAGTATTGAAAAAGCACAAGCCACAATTGAAGACGCTGTTTATATTGAACGCGTTACTTCAGAAGGTAGTGCTGAAGAAACATATAATATGTTTATTGGCTGCTCCGCGGATGATTATGCTAGCGTGTACGAACGCACAACCATCAGCGCGATTGAAGTTGAAAGAGCAAGTGGTGATACATTATCAATGACATTCCCAAATAATAGCCAATATAACTTACCACTTAACGAACCATTCGCTGTTAACTTTGCGAACGTTTCTTATGCACCATATAAATTTACAGTCACAACTGTATCTCACCGCGCAGAAGACGTTGAAGAATGGAATAACAATAATCCAAATCCATCTAGCGGACCTGCGACAGTGGCTACCGGTGCGGAAACCATCTTATACACAACAGTGATTCATTTCGGTCAAATTCCAACTGAACAGCAACAAGTTGAACCATCTCTTACAGGCGCAAGCTTTATGAAGATTGGTACACCAGAAAACGGAATGATGTTAGGTATGAATATCGAAGTGGAAGATCCTGGTGAACATATTGATAATACAAAATATTCTATCTTCCTATCTTATAACAAAGACCGTGATGGATTATTCCATGTCGAATATGAATACATATTAAGCAAGATTGAATTCACTGATTATTATCGCGTTGAAGGCATCGAAGAAAGCGATTTAAGCGCGATGTATGATTTGAGTTACGAATTATATGCGATGAGTGACTATAACACTGAATATGGTGCTTATCAAAAGGTTACATTAGGAACAGGAACTGGAGATATTAGTAGTCTCACAGATACATATATTGATGGTTCTTTAAACCTCGCTTGGAGACCTGATGCATCTGTCGCAGATAGTTATCAATTAGCAGTAACAGTGTATTGTGACAATTCTACATACACATCATTCACCGTTTATATTTGGGACCTTGATGGTCAAACACTAATTACTAACTTTAGTGTTGATGGTGCATATTCCGAGACACTTGTTAATAGTGTTTATATGGCGGATATGCCAGGAAATTATTTGGTTGAAACCCGTGGTTATAACGGGTCATATAACGAAACTTTATATCAAGAAGTCATAGACTTCGGAAATATAGAATTATCAGTTTAATAATTTAGATTATTAGGAGGAACTAAATTATGAAAAAAGTTGAAGAAAGAAAGCCACAAGATACTAAGCGCTTAATCATTAGTATCGTCTTGTGGACACTAGGCGCAATCGCAGTGCTCTTAGTGTTATTCTGGGACGTCATGTTCAAAGGAACAGGCATGGAAATCTTCACCATGAGCCGTCCTGTTGAAGGTGGAGATCCAGAAATCTTACATGGCTTTGACGCTATGGGATACTGGTTCAGCCTTAACTATGCGACATTAATCTTTACTGTTGTCGCAGTAGGTGTTGTCCTATTATTAATTGCCATCTTAAGTTTTATTGGCAAATTCATCAGAGTGAAGAATAAAAAGGTTGCTACAACCTTATCATTAGTTTTCTCATTCTTAAAGTGGGGCATCATCGTTGCGGGTGTCATCATCATCTTAACCAAATGGATGCCTGGTCAAATGAAAGCAATCATTGCCTCAATCGGAATCATTGCTCTTATCATTGGTCTTGGTTGCCAAACACTTATTAGTGACGTCGTCGCTGGTATCTTCTTAGTGGCCGATAACGCCTTCGAAGTTGGCGACATTGTTGTCATTGATGACTTCCGTGGTACCGTGACTGAAATCGGCTTAAAAACCACAAAACTCGAAGATACAGGTGGTAACGTGAAAGTTATCTCTAATAGTTCCATTCATACATTAGTGAACTTAACAAACGCTTTATCATTAGCGATTGTTGATATCTCTATTCCTTATGAAGAGAATTTAGCTCGTACAGAAACATTATTAGTCGAAAGACTAAAAGATATGCACAAACGCGTTAATGGTATCGTTGAAGGTCCTTTCTATAAAGGCGTCGAAGATATGGCGGACTCCGCGGTTATTTTAAGAGTCATGGCCAAAGTTAAAGAAGAAGATAGATTCCAAGTCACACGTGATATGAAACGTGACATCTACATCTTCTTAAATGAAAACGCAATTACAGTGCCATATCCACAACTCACAATCACCCAAGGTCCAAATCCTGCTGACCACCCAGAATGGGTCGATAAAGAGAAAGAAGAAGCGAAAGCTCAAAAAGAAATCAAAAAGCAACAAGAAGAAAGCAAAAACACCGATCAAGTGAACGATGTTAAATAATTTGTTCCTCCTTTAAATATAGGCAAAGGTAGGGATGAATTTGATAACCTATTTTTGCTACCAAATTCCATATGAAACGCTACAAACTTTATCTCTTTGATTTTGATGGAACATTGCTCAACACAATGTCCGCTTTAGAATACGTTTTCACTGTGGGATATGAACATGTCGGATTAAAATTTGATCCAAAAGATACCGTGGAATTTGCTCGTATTCCTCTTTCTGAAGGATACGCAAGAATGAACGGAGATCCTACAAAATGGCAGGAATTTGTTGATTATATTCATGCAGCGCTAGATTTTCCTAAGGCTATTACCTCTAATGAGCCATATGAAGAATCTCTCGAATTCATGAGATATTTAAAAAACAACAATATCCATGCTGGTATTGTGACAAGTAATAAAACCACACACGTAAAAGATGTGCTTAATGTCTTCAATATTCCATTAGATACATTTGACATCTATATGGGTAACCAGGAATATAAAAGATTTAAACCACATCCTGAACCAATTCTCATGGCTATTGAAGCTAGTAAGAAAGATTATAAGTTATCAGACGTGGTGTATGTAGGCGATGGTATGAATGATACATTATGTGCGAATAACGCAGGTGTAGATGCCGTACTCATAGATCGAACTGGTGAGTTCCCAGATTCCGATACATATAAACGAATCTCAAACTTAAATGAATTGTTCAAATAAATAAGGCGATTGAAAAATCGTCTTTTTTCTTGGCCTCATCTATATTTTATTTGCTTTATTATACCTAAATATTTATATATTAAAAAAATTATTTTAATTTTTTTATTTACAAATAGGCACTTGTTGTGGTATGTTAAACTCGAGGTGATTTAATATGCTCGAAAAACAAGAACTTGACACTCTAATCACGAAAGCGGATCAGAGCGACACAAAAGCCATGATCAAACTTGCCGAACATTATCGCGGTGAGGGAGATTTTGACAAAGCTTTCAAATACATCCACAAATCCACTCTCTATCAATGCCCAGAAGGTGAAAGAAAACTCGGCTACTATTACGAGAAAGGTATTGGATGTGATAAAGACATGGTGAAGGCCAGACAATACTATGAACTCGCCGCAATGCATGGTGATGTTAAAGCAAAGTACAATATCGGTCTTTACTACTTTAAGAACAAACAATATCCACAAGCGATTAATCTCGTTAAGGAAGCCGCAGATCTTGGTAGTGGCAAAGCCTGTGCTTTATTAGGCTATTTCTACGAACACGCTATCGGTGGTCAACAAGACTATGTCTTAGCTAGAGAAGCTTACTTAAAAGCCTTAGAACTCGGTGAAAAAGATATTTATCATCGTTTAGGTGTTTATGCTTATTACGGATATGGTGTGGAACAAGACTATGAAGAAGCATTCAATAACTTCTACGCTGGTGCGCAAGAAGGTGAATCTAACTGCTTCTATTATCTTGGTGTCCTTTATTCTAAAGGAGAAGGCGTGAAGAAAGATCAATCTCAAGCCTTATACTGGTATCAACAAGGTGCAAACGCTGGTGATGTAAAAGCGATGTATAACTTAAGCATCTACTATGAGAATGGCATCTATGTGACTAAAGATTTAGAGAAAGCGAAATATTGGTTAGAGAAATCCGCAGAAGGTGGATTTGACTTAGCCATCAACAAATTGCAAATCCAGAGTATCTAATATGTCTATGATTTATGAAATGAATCTTCATAATGAACCGTTTTCACTCATTTTGCGTGGAAATAAGACTGTGGAGATGCGTCTAAATAAAAACGGAAGAGAAAACATTTCTCAAGGCGATACTATTGTATTTACAAACCAAAACGGGGATAAATTAGAAGTTCTTGTTGTTAATATATTTAAGTTCCCTAGTTTTAAAGAACTATATAATAGTTATCCAAAAGAAAGACTTGGTTATCTTCCAAGTGAAGATGCAGATCCGAATGATATGCTCAAGTATTATAAGCAAGAAGACATCGAAAAATATGGCGTTCTTGCTATTGAAATTCAACTAATCAAATAATTAAATGCTTTTATTTATATAAAGCAATGGACTAAAATAAGAGATAAGAATATGAACGATATACTTTCAAACGTAAAAATCATTAAGCGTCATAGCGCTGGTGGCGTTGTTATTGGCATCCTCTGTATTTTTGCGATTGCCATTCCAGCACTCTATTGGATTTTCCCATGGCTAAGTATTAACTTCTACGATATTACTAATGCCAATCCATCCTATGCCTATGATGGTGGTACATCAGTGGTCTATATTTGGAACATCTTCAAATGCATGTTCAATATGCCTGATGGACAAACCGCCTTGTTAGTGCATAACGGCTGGGTCAACTATATGTCCACCGAAAACATCTTAAGATGGTACTTAATTAGAGAGAACATCTACGCCGCAGGCGGATGGTATGCCATCTCTGTATTATCTTGCTTATCCATGTTAATTCATGGCATCGTCCTCTTAATAAGAGGAAGATTAAAGAACCCACATGGTTTAGTGGTCGCTGCAGGCTTCTTCATGTTCTCTAATGCAATGATGTTATTAGACTCCTGGAGAATGGGTGCTTACTTAAAATGGTCATTCGCTCAAGCATGTGCTTTAAGCGGATCTGCGATTAGCACTAAGTTCGCATTCTTATACGCAATCATCCTTGCCGGTGCCGCATTCTTCTTATGGTTCTTAATCTTAGTTATCTACTTAGCATCCATTAAAGGTAGATACTACAGAGAAGACATTGAAATCATTGAAACAGAAGCTCCACATCCATTTGAAAGAAATGATGGTGTGAGAAGAAATACATTACCAGAAGGACTCAAATCCATCGGTGGTCATGCATTCGCGAGAAATACCAATTTAGAGATTGCCACTATTAGTGATGGCATCGATGAACTCGGTATTGGAGCGTTCTCTAACTGCTTAAAACTTAAAGTAGTAACATTACCAAAATCCATTAAGAAGATTGGACCTAACTGCTTCTTCAATACTCCAAGACTTATCCGTATTAACTACGCAGGTAGTAAGGAAGAATGGAGACATATCACTCGTGGTGGTAACTGGTTAGCAAATTCCAAAACCACAACAGTTGTATGTAATGATGGAGCAATAAGCGTCAATCCATACAAATAAAAAAACACGCAGCAAGCGTGTTTTTCTTTTAGAAAAATAAAGAACTAATCTTTCCAAGAAATATCAATTTTCTTCTTATTTTTAACACAATCGAGTAAATAGAAATTTATTAATGATTGGTAAGGTATAGAAGTTTTTTCTGATAGGTCTTTGAAGTAATCTAAAACTTCCTCGCTAAGATTAATAGTGATTTGCTTTTTCAATAACTTTGTGTAAGGATTCTTTGTCCCTTTCGAGAAATCATATTCTTTTTTCATCTTTCCAAATACTCTTTTCTTTCATTTTTTGTCGCTTTTCTGGCCGATATGATCCTAACAATAGTTTCGTTTTGGCGGTAACAATGACAGACGACCAAGATGTTAAATTTATATGAGAAACCAATCATAATGAAACGTTCTTCTTTTTTACTGTGAGCTTCGTCACTTATGATTAAGGCCTCTTCGTCATAAAACACCGAGGACGCTTCTTCAAAGCTAATGCCATGCTTTTGAATGTTTGTTTGGTTTTTCTTATCGTCCCACTCAAATTTTAACATAATTACATCATAATTACAACATAATTATAGAATGCAACTATTTTCCTCCTTTCTTTTAACGCTGGCGGTGTTTCAAAAAGGAGATAATAAAAGGCCGCCTAGATGAAAACACCTTATAGGCAGTTATCGACTTGGTCCTGTAACTGCTGGTGTTACGTCATCCTTGTGACGGCCACATGTTCAATTATAAATAATTGTGCGGAGCGTGATGATTATATTAGACATATAAGCGTCTACTATATTGCGACCTCTTCTTATATACCCTCATATCATTACTGGGCAATACTTTCCGCATTATCACACCCTAACACGTAGTGCGATAGTTCAAGTATTCATTTATCACAGTATTCCTGCGCTTATAACTCTATTTAGAGACGCCTGTGGTCTAAATATTTGAACATAAATAAATTAACATAAAATGTTAATAAAACTAAATAAAAATATTGATTTATGACAAAATATAAAGATAATGGTTTTATGGCTAGCGATAAAGAATATTTAACATTTGTATTAGAACTATTAAGAGAAGTTCGTGGAATCTCTTATAAGAAGATGATGGGAGAATATATCCTTTATAAGGATGGAATCATCTTTGGTGGTATTTACGATAATAGATTTTTGATTAAGAAAACTGATTCTTTAAAAGATAGTGGACTTAAAGAACAAATACCTTATCCAAGCGCTAAACCAATGCTTCTTGTCGATAGTGAAGATCCAGATGATATTAAAGAATTAGTAAATAAAGCAATGAAAAAATAAAGACACACATTGGTGTGCCTTTTTTATTTATAAACCTCGTTATTATCATCGACTACTTCATCGGCGACTTCGGTTTCGTTTTCTTCTTTTTTCTCGTCGTCTTTGAATGTTCCTGCAATAGCGGTGCCGAGAGATTTACCTGCTTCACCGAATCCTTTTCCGGTTTTAGCCCAGTCATTGCCTAACTTGGTTTTACCGTTTTCCTCTTTTTTATTCTCATCATTACCGACGACTACTTTCGCGGTGTCTGCCATCGCTTTACCAAAATTAGCAAAAGCTTTGCCGGTATTTTTACCGAATGCTTTCCAATTATCTTTCTTTTCACTCATAATAATTTTTCCTCGATTAAATCTTGCTTATTTATAATAAAACAAACCTATTATTAGAGACAACTTTTTATATATTCTCTTTTATTAATAAAAGGCATTTGTATAATTAAAATATGCCTAGTTTTCTAGATTTTATTAAACTTCTAAATGCCCATCCTTGGGCATATATTGCTTTATTAGTGAATCTAGTAGTTGTCTTTATTAATGGCTATGCAGATGGACCAAGCACAATTGCCACAGCAGTTCATACTAGGGCTATTAAACCAAGAACCGCATTCATTTTATGTGCGGTCTTTAATTTACTTGGTGTTTTAGCAATTGGGGCATTTTCTATTTATCTCAGCAAAGTATTTGGTGGGGATATTATTAATACCATTTCCTCATTAGTGAATTTTGGTAGTGCCTCC
>JAEEGK010012026.1_pt1 | contig 19713 bp, 9 predicted proteins | sample 8958771 | NCBI WGS metagenome assembly JAEEGK01 (sample SAMN16246547, study PRJNA631951) | gut metagenome | biome: gut microbiome; feature: rumen; material: SC-attached | host: Bos | place: Iran: Karaj | collected 2018-10
ACCAGTGGTCATTTCTGCGTTGACCACTGGGCGGATACCACGGAAGCTTTGGCCAATTAAGAACACGAATCACACGAATTGACACGAATGAATAGGGCACACAGATAGCACTGATATACACAGATTTATTTTTAAAACGTTAATGCCCATATAATTAGCCGTTAATTGGTCGTTAATGATTATTATTATGAAAAAAGAATAAGAAAAAAAACTTCATTGGTGTTGGGACTTCGTCCTGATGCATAGCCTTAGTGTCAGTCCTCTATGAGAACGAGTTCTCCTAGCTGACTGGCACTAAAACTATGCGCACATCTCTGATGTGCCAACACCAATGAAGAGAAAAAGGCCTCCTATCTCTAGGAGGCTGAAAAAAGGCTTCGACAAAAAAAGCTGTCCAGATCCCGATTCTTTATATCAAGAATTTGAGAATTAGAGAATTGCGGCATGCCACAAACCCATCATTAATGATTAATTAACGGCTCATTACACGATCATTAACGTTGAAGAACAAAAAGCCCTGAAGGGGCGAAGAGACTACAGACGGGGGTATCACCCCCGGTATTGGATACACCAACATACGGGAGCCCTGTAAGGGCGAAAGATGGTCTTTCGTGCCTTCAGCACTCCTTTTGGTTGGGTCCAATATAAACGGGGATTATCATCCCCGCCTGTGGTCTTGTCAGCCTTTCAGGCTTTGGTGGTGGGTGGCTTAGAGTCAGCAGCGGAAAGCTCGCTTTCAGGTGATGATTCTGAGACAAACACCAAGGGGCTCATCAGAGCCACTCATCATTGCAAATCCATTTTTCATCTTCTTTGAATAAATTCGTTAAGACAAAGCAAGAATAATCCCGACACTGGAGGGTGCCGGGATTGTATAGTCTAGAGTTTAGTGTCTAAAGTTGAGAGGGGCTTACTTGATCACAACCTTCTTGCCGTTGATGATGTAGAGGCCTGCAGTTGCGGGCTTGTCGTTGAGACGGCGGCCATCGAGGGAGAAGTAGGCATCGGAGGACTCGGAATGATCGGAGGACTCGGAGATAGTCTTGATAGAGGCTGCCTCTTCATCTCCGAAGTTGAGGTTGATGGCCTTGACTTGCTGAGCGGATGTGAGGTTCAGCTCGAAGTAGGCGCGGAAGGAATTGATGGTCATGTTGGCGCTGGGGTAGTAGAGGGTGTTGCCTGCTCCGAGATAGAGGATGTTGCTGTTGGCACTGGTGAGTGGTTTGGGATCGTAGGTGCCCATGAAGCTGACGCTTGGGGCGACTACGGGACTCAGAGTACTGCTGATGGTGACATCGGTGAAGGTTGGGTTCACGATATTTTCATCACCGCTATTCCACTTGATGATGTAAGGATCGCCTGCTTCGATGTAATCCACCTCTACGAAATTGAGCGTGAGGATACCTGATGATGGATTGAAGCCTGTATGGCTATTTTCACTATTATCAAGTGTCATCACGGTTGCTCCTTCGAGCGGGGTGCCACTGAACGTGAGTCCATCGTTGGGATTGCTGTCTCCCACGCTGAATGGCAGACACAACGTGTTCCAATCCCCCGTCTTGTAGAGGGTACGTCCAACAAGGCCTACTCGTGGCATATCTTCAATTCTATCTAAGAGACTGCTGTTCTCTGCATAGTCCCTTAGACCGTAGGTGAAGTAGCCCGTGGTTGGGTTGGCAAAGGTATAATTGGTTTTAGAGGAGTTAAAATCGATTGCACCCTTGAGTTTGCTACTACCCGAGAACAAATTATTGCCATTATAATAATCTACATGGCCATTGTTGAAGTCGCTGTTACAGAAGATTGACTCCAACTTGGAGCAATAACTGAACATATTCGATAACGTCAGATAATTATCGGACGAAACTGTAAAGCTGGTGAGATCGAGACTTGTCAGTTCGGAGCAGCCAGAGAACATGTACTCAATATCGGTTACATTCCTAGTGTCGAAGCTTGAAAGATTGAGGCTCTGGAGTTGTTGACAAGATTGGAACATATGCGACATATTGGAGACCATGGAAGTGTTGAAGTTGGACAGGTCGAGACTCGTCAGTTTCTTACAATCACTGAACATAGATTGCATATTGGAGACCATGGAAGTGTTGAAGTTGGACAGGTCGAGACTCGTCAGTTTATTACAATTATCGAACAATTCTTCCATATTGGAGACCCTGGCAGTGTTGAAATCGGCAAGGTCAAGATTTGTCAGGGATGAGCATCCACGGAACATACCTGACATATCGGTAACTCTCTCTGTGTTGAAGCCAGAAAGGTTAAGGTTTTCAAGATAATAGCATGACTCGAACATGTGCGACATATTGGTGACATTGCCGGTATCGAAATTCGAGAGGTCGAGACTCTTCAGACCACTGGCATATTTGAACATATACGACATGTCGGTTACTTGCTCTGTTTCGAAGTTTGAGAAGTCAAGACTAATGACCTCAATCATATTTCCGAGACCTATGAACATGTACGACATATTGGTGACATTCCTTGTGTCGAAGTTCGATAGATCGATACTTTTCAGTTGATGGCAATCTTCGAACATGTGAGACATATCGGTAACATTCTCGGTGTTCAGGTATTCAATGTCAGATATAGTTTCCAATTTTCTGAGACCAGCAAACATGCCCCTGGTGGAAGTAAGACCATGGTAGTAGCTGAATGATTCATCAAATACTGCGTAAGAAATGTAGGGGTTTACGTAATAAGCATTGGCCTTACGTGCAGGAGCTAAATACGGATCTACTTCTCCTTCTGGTTCATTCCATCCTGGGAAATTGCCTTCCCATGGGATGTCATAAACTGTGCCTTGACGAGTTTCCTTATAAGTATCGTAGTAGAATGTCAGAGTTTCGTCGGAGAGTACTGCATAAGGTAAACTATGGATCGTGAAGTAACCTCCTTCTGTTGGCTTGGCGAAAGCAATCCACACATTGCTTGAATTGTAGCCATCGAGTTTTGTACAATCTAAGAACATATTGTCGGAAGGAATCGACAGGCTGCTCCAATCGTTGTTGCAGTAGATGGTGGCAAGCGATGAGCATCCGTTGAACATATTGGACATGTCGGTAATCGTCGATGTATTCAGATATGTGAGGTCGTTGATGACAGTCAGGTTTGTCAAGCCGCTGAACATGCCTTCTGTGGAGATGAACTTGTAGTTCTTCATTGATGCATCGAAGGTCACTGAGGTAAAGGTGGCGCTGCGCCAGGATCCTTCGCCGGTATTTGTGAATTCCAATGAACCAGAGGCGGGTTTGTTTGCATCATAGAAGAATGTGAGATTGCCATCGGCAACGATGGCGTATGCCTCCCTCTTGGTGAAGTATCCGCCTTCGGAGGTGGGTTTGGCAGAGCTTACTTCATTATGGTCTGAGTCATAATTTGGAAGTGAATTACATAGGTAGAACATTTTCTCCGATTGGATATTGGGACGGTCCCAGTTGTCATTGCAATAGATGTGGTATAACCCTGAACAATTGCTGAACATATACGACATATCGGAGACATTCTCGGTGTTGAAACCTGTGAGATCAAGTGTCTCCAAACCGTAGCAAAGGTTGAACATATACGACATATCGGTGACATGTGATGTGTTCAGATACTCAAGGCCATTGATTGTGGTCAAATTGTATAAACGTTCGAACATAGAGGCCGTAGAGGTAATTGGATAGTCCCGGTACGAAGCATCGAACGTAGCGGTGGTTATTTTGTTATAAGATTGTTCTTCATCGTCCCACCCGAAATTATAAAAGATCTTTTCGGTGTTTTGATCCTCGGCTCTTTCAGCGCTGTTTTCGTCATAATAGAACGTGAGGTTTCCGTCGGATGTGAGCACAGCATAGGCTATTGGTCCACTACTGGTGAAATAGCCGCCCATTAAAATAGGTTTGGCATAGGTTATGTCGTTAACATTCTCTTGACTATAGTTGGGAAGGTTCTGGCAACCTATGAACATCTCAACGGATAATAATTCTTCATCTCGTTCAATACTGCTCCAGTCGTCATTGCAATAAATTGTAGTTAGATTGGAACAGCCATAGAACATGTATGACATATCGGTGACATTTCTCGTATCGAAACTTGAAAGATCGAGAGTCTGCAAGCTTGTACATCTATAGAACATACCATCCATGTAATATACATTCTGTGTATTGAAATTCGAGAGGTTGAGAGACTGCAAGCTTGAACAACCATCGAACATATTATAGATCAAAAATACGTTCTTTGTGTCGAAGGTCGAGAGGTCAATGTCAGTCAGTGCAGAGCAGCCATAGAACATGTATGATATATCTGTGACGTTTCCCGTATCGAAACCAGAAAGGTCGAGAGTCTGTAAGCTTGTACAACCGTCGAACATGCCTGTCATGGTTTTGACATTGCTCGTATTGAAGTTGGTGAAATCAATGCTTGTCAAAGCTGTACATGTTGAAAACATGCCATAGGCTGATTCGAGCCTATAATTGCTGAAAGAAGCATCGAAGGCTACGGACTTGATGTCGGTATTGCCAATTAGTACACCGTTTGCATCAGAATCATAATTGACCCACTCTGGTTCATTCCAATCGTCTGGGTCACCAGAATTCCATGGGACACGAGATACTACTCCATCACGAGTTGCTTTGCTTTCATCGTAGTAGAACGTGAGCGTGCCTTCGTCATCGAGCACGGCGTAGGCTGCTGATTTATGGGTGAAGTATCCTCTTGTAGAAGGGTTGGCGAAGGTTATGTCGTTAACATTATCATTGCTATAGTTGGGAAGGGCTACGCAACCGCTGAACATCTCGGATGAAGTTAAACCTGCATTTTGATTCACGAAGCTCCAATCGTCATTACAATAGATATTGTTCAATGATTGACAACCATAGAACAATCTGTCCATGTTGGTGACGTTAGAAATGTCGAAATTAGTGAGGTCGAGACTCGTCAGCGCAGAGCAATTGTCGAACATGCATTCCATGTTTTCGACATTTTCGGTATTGAGATACAATAGTTCGAGGCTTTCAAGATTGCTACTATTTTTGAACATGCCCTCCATACTAGTGACCTCGGACATGTTCAGAAACTGTAGTCCTGAGATGGAAGTGGCATTTCCCAAGCTGCTGAATAAATAGGCCGTGGACGTGGGCTGATAATCGATGAAATATGGGTCGATAACGACTTCACTAATGTTTTCGGATGCCCATAATGGATAGTTGTTCCCATTGGCATCAGGATTATCCCACGGGATGTCATAGACGGTGCCTGATGTGGGTTTGTTGGTGTCGTAGTAGAAAGTGAGCGTGCCATTGGCATCGAGCACGGCATAGGGGAGAACCAACAATGTGAAATAACCACTCCAGTCTGGGTTGGCTTTGGATATGTTATTAAAGTTACCGTCACTATAATTGCGAAGGCTCACGCACCCATAGAACATATTTTCCGAAGAGATAGGATGTGTGTACCAGTCTTTGTTGCAATAGATTGTTGACAGATTGGAGCAGCCGGAGAACATTTCGATCATAGACTGGACATTCTCGGTATTGAAAGCCGTGAGGTCGAGTGTCTGCAGGCTTGTACAGCCAGAGAACATATACGACATATTCACGATGCTCGATGTATTGAAGTTCGTGAAATCGATGCTTGTCAAGGCTGTGCATTTATAAAACATGTCGTAGGCTGAGACAAGCTGGTAATCGCTGAATGACGCATCGAAGGCTACGGATTGGATGGTTGTATTCAGGTGTCCTTCATCCTCATTTGTGTTGAACCACCCGGGACTGGTATGGTTAAATTCTGTGGTACCAAAATCCCACGGGATGTCATAGACGGTGCCCGATGTGGGTTTGTTGGTGTCGTAGTAGAACGTGAGCAGGCCATCGGCATCGAGCACGGCATAAGCTTCACGGTTATCTTCTTGCGCAAGTGCTCCTTGGCTAAGGCAGAATAAGGTGGCGAGAAGAACTAAGAGTCTTGAATTTCTCATTGAAATGCAAGATGAGAGGAACTCACGCATCGCGGGTTGTGGGGATAGATGTTTGAACATAAGTAAGACTAAGTTTAGAAAGATTATATTAGAAATTATTGAATTGTTGTAATTGGGTGTGGGGTTAAGAAATAAGATAGGAGAAGAACCTATTATTTTGGGTGCAAAGAAACGAAAAATTTTCGATTTTTCCAAGAATAAACGGAAAAATCTGCTTGAACGATAGTATTTGAACGTTAATGACCGTATAATTAGCCTTTAATTGGTCGTTAATGAAAAGATGAAATAAGATTAAAAAAAAACTTTTGGAAGGTGTAGGTGCATGAGCACCTGATGCTGAAATGACATGAATGCTTCTGTGAATGCAAGCCTTCCCAGCTGCATTGATGTCTTTTCAGCGCACGGCCTAATTGCCGTGCTACACCTTTCAAAAGAGAAAAAGGCTCCACTACTTGTGGAGCTGAAAAAAGGCTTCGCCAGAAAAGCTATCCAGGCCACGATAATAAGATTAAGAAAAAAAAGCTTTTGAAGAAGCCAGGGACGATGTCCCTAGAAGACCCTCTCTAATCCCCCTGCCTAGGGGGAGGAGGTAAATCTAGGACAGTAAATCATCCCCCTAGGCAGGGGGAGTGAGGGGGTCTTAGCTTTCCCATCTACATGCTACTTCCCAATAGCCAATTCCATGGAATTGGCTGGCTTCTTCAAAAGAGAAAAAGGCCTTCAATCTTTGAAGGCTGAAAAAGGCTTCGCCAGAAAAGCTGTCCAAACCCCGTTAATCTTAAAAGAAGATGAAAAATGGATTTCATTAGGATAGAACTGCCTGATGGCAGTTCTGGCAGTAGAAACAAAAGCATCAGCTGAAAGCGAGCTTTCTTCTGCTGCTTTCGTCCCTTCTGCCACCCTTCGGGTTTTATCCTAATGAAATCGAAAATATCTTTTAAAATACTTAAAAATAGAGATTTTATTTTATATTGCAAGAAATGGTGATTCAGATAGTAAAATGTAGTTGTCATTTTTTACAAGTAAATGTTAAATCCAAGAAGCTATGTTGAAATATGCCGTAAAAATTTTACGGTTTATGAAATAATGTGTATTTTTACACCCGGTTAAGGCGAAAAACGATAAATTACGACATTAACTCTTATTTCCTTTCTGGTATGCTTATAAAATTTGCTGTAAAAAACTATCGTGGTTTTAAGGATAGAATCGAGTGGGATCTTTCTCACCCGAGTAGTTATACATTTAACCCAACTGCCATTAAGGATGGAGTTGTGAAGAACGGCATCATTTATGGACCGAATGGTTCGGGCAAGTCAAATATAGGATTGGCTCTCTTTGATATTGCCAACCATTTGTCGCATAAATGGAAGAAGCCTGATTATTATTTAAATTATGCTAATGCTGAAAATCATAAGGGTTCTGTAGAGTTTGAGTATTCTTTTATATTTGATGGACATGCGTTACAATACAATTATTCCAAGGTCGCAAAAGATTTGAAAGGCGACATCATTAAGGAGTATCTGTCCGTTGATGGGAACGAATTGATTGTAAAGAACGAGGAGAACCTAAAGATTGCGGATGAGTTTGGCTTGACAGATACAGCTGTTCAGTCTTTGAGGGATAGTGCGAACAATATCTCGATTGTTAACTATTTGCTTGGAGCTGTACCATTAGCCAAAGATCACGCTCTATTGAAGTTGAGGGATTTCGTGGAGAATATGTTGTTCTTCCGAAGTTTGGACTATAGAGAGTTTATTGGCTTAAAAGAGGGAGTAAGTAGCAATATTGAGGAGTATATTATCAAGAATAAACTTACTGATGATTTTGCCGCTTTTTTGAAGGCGGTAAGTGATCAGGATTATTATTTCGCGACGCCCTCACAAGGTGATAATGTCTTGTATTGTATCATCGGGAATGTGAAGATACCATTTATGTATTTAGCATCGACCGGAACAAAAAATCTAGAATTGCAGTATTATTGGCTGAAGGAGATGATAAATGCGCCCTTTGTGTTCATTGATGAATTTGATGCATTCTATCATCATGAGTTATCGTATAGGATAGCGAAGTTGCTGTTTAAGGGAGAGCATCAAGTGTTTCTGACCACACACGATACTTTCTTGCTCACGAATGACCTATTGCGTCCAGATTGTTTCTTTATTTTGAAGGATAATAAGATCTCAGCTATTTGTGATTTGACAGAGAAGGAGCTGAGATTTGGTCATAACCTTGAGAAACTGTATCGAGGCGGTACGTTTGGCTTATGATACTATTTGTATTTCTTTTCTTTGATTATGATTTCCAAAATAGAATCGGATTGGATAAGGTGAACGAGATATTGAGTGAGATGCTGGAGTATTTTGACGATGAGACGGGCAATGGCAAGCTGTATGTGAACTATCCGATGATAGAGTCGTTGAAATATACAAAGGAATTGCCTGATGAGCACTATGCTGAATATGTGGTTTCACGTGAGACTTGTGCATCGCACAAATTTAAGGGCCTAGCGGAAACTTTTGCTTATCCAGGAGCAAAACAGTATCGATTTATTGACTTGACTAAGACAAGTGTCGAAGATGTTCGTAGGAACTGGCATCTCTTGATTCAGCAGAATGTCTGCAAGGCAAATTTCATTGTAAGTGGTCGTCATGAGATGCCTATAAAGAAGGACGTGATTGACCAGATCGCGATTTTCGAAGGCCAGAAAAGCAAATATGTGGATGTAGACGAGTCAGTAGCAATTCTGAATTCATTCCCGTTGTTTGTGTATGAGTATCTGAAGTGATGTCTGAAATATTTCATTAACGGATATTAGTTTGTCCCAACTTAATTCGCTAATTCGTGATAAAGAGAATCGGGATTAGCAAATATTCTTAAAGATTTTTCATCTTCTTTGTATAAATTTGTTTGGACATAGATAATAATCCCGACACTGATGTGCCGGGATTATTAGTTGAGAGTTTAGAGTTGAGAGTTTAGAGAGAGATTACTTGATCATGACCTTGCGGCCATTGTGGATGTAAAGGCCTGGGGTAACAGGCTGGGAGGTGAGGCGACGGCCGTCGAGGGAGATGTAGGGGTTTGAGGAGTTTGAGAAGTTTGAGGAGTTTGAGTCGGTTGTGATCTCCTGGATGCCGGTTTCTTCGTCGCCGAAGTTGAGGACGAAGGATTTGACTGGGGTGCTACCAGTTCCTGATTGTGCATACTTGAAGTATCCACGGAAAGCGCCGATGGTGACATTGGAGTCTTCGGCGGCATAATACAGGGTGTTATTGGCACCGAGATAGAGTTCGGTTTGATTACCTGGTGTGAGTCGATAAGGATCGAAGTTTCCTTGGAAGATGTAGACGAAATCGTTACTAAATTGATTGACTGGGTGAGGGGCTGTGATGGTCACATCCGTGAAGATCGGATTGTTGATTTCGTATTCTGGTTCATCGTCGTAGTATTCATAGTCATCGTCGTAATCTGGATCTTCTTCGTAGTCTTCAGGATCTTCCCACTTTACGATGTAGGCTTTACCTGCTTCGATGCTTGTCAAATTGTCTTCGCTGAAATTGAGCGTCAGCGTGCCGTCGTTGGTAAGTGTGCTGCTCGTCAGCTCTTTGACAATGGCTCCTTCGAGCGGGGTGCCACTGAACGTTAAATCATCATCGGGAACATTGTCGCCTAATGAGAACGGCAGACACAACGTGTTCCAATCGCCATCCTTGTAGAGGGTGCGACTTAAGATCTGGAATCGATGAAGGTTGAGATTGGAGTTTACTATCCTTTCGAGAGCATTTTCGTTCTCACCGCTGTCGAATAGTGGTACAAAACTGAAGTAGTAGTAGTTGTTGTAGTATAGGCCCATTAAATAAGTGATGATTTCGATTCCGGAGTATTCCTGCAGCACGCTATTTCCGAGAGAAAAAGGAATCTCCTCATATTTATACGCGGGGACGGCACCATCATCAAAGGTGACGTCATAATCTTCATCATACCCATAGCCAACGCCCTTGACACCGGTTGCTACATAATAGTTTCTCATTAGACTAGGGTTTTCGGATTCGTTCGTCATATTTTCGCCAAGAATGCCACCAATTGAAGAACCAGTATTACCTGTTATTGTGCCTTCATAGATGCAATCCCAAATATTACCTTCGCATAAAGAACCTGCTATACCGCCTATCATGTCTGCATTTCCCTCTCCTGTGATGGTTGCATTGCAATAACATCCTGAAATGTTTCCTTGGTTATTTCCTGCGATGCCACCTATTTCGCAAGTAGTTCCCGATACGGATCCTGAATGTCTGCATTCGGACATATAATCTGAAAAATAACCAGCAATGCCGCCAACAGTGTTCTTGCCTGAAACGGAGACGTTGTTGTTGAAGCAGCAAGAGATGCCTCCTCCTGAATAACCTGCAATGCTACCGACAAAATCACGGCCGATGAATGAGCAATTAGATAGTTTTAGATTTTCAACAGTACCAAAGCCAGATACATAGCCAAATACACCTATACCGTCTTGGTTTGGTTCATTGATGGTGATGTTGCTAATTGTTTTGCCATTGCCATCGAAATTGCCTTCGAAGGGGCTATCTTCAGTTCCAATGGGAGTGTAGCTCTTGCCTGTGTACCTGAGATCATTCTCCAATTTGAAGTACTCATCGGAGTAGCCGTTTCCATTGTTTACCGAAATGGCCAAAGCGTCGAGGTCGTCGGTCGATTTAATGAGGTAAGGTGAGCCTTCGGAACCATCGCCTTCCAATATGGTGAATGAGGCAACGTAAAGATAATTTGAATAATTATTACCATCTTTATCAGCCCCATCTACCAAATCCCAGCAATCAAACCAAACTGCTATTGTATGATTTCCATATTCTAAATTGGAGATGATAACACTAGATGGAGAAAAATTGGAGCCTCCTGATTGGTAATAGTTATTGTTGTGTTCATTTTTCCATTTGTTCATAGAAAGTGGAGTTGGGGCGCCACCATCAATACTATAATACATATTAATATCTCCGGTCCAGCTATCTCCACTATAGACTTGTGTCTGACCGCCCAATTCTAGATGGGAGATTATGCCAAGGTTAGCGTTGTTGAATGGACCCGAACACCACTCTGTATGGTTAGGGTTTGCACCATCGTTAGAAGGAATAAGGGTTCCCCAATACCAAGTACCATTGACATTGATTGCGCTTCCTCCTATCCATGTAGCTGTTTTAGCCATGGATGAAGAAACACTTGCAGCGAGTAGCAAGGTCGCTGCTAATGAGATAAAACTTGTCTTCATGATTTGTTTTTATTAGTTATGCAAATTGTTAGTAATTTGAAATATTCAGCGTTTATTGGGTGCAAATTTAGTGAAAATATATATACCTTCCAAATATTTGCGTAATTATTTGCAAAAATAGTTCTGAGAAGGTGAAAAATCGCCTTCGGCAGGAAAATGCTTAAATATCTTTGCTTGAACGTATAAGGTCACACAGAGCGCACGGAAATACACAGATTTTTTTTTAACGTTAATGACCGTATAATGGACCGTTAATTACCATTAATATTTTTTTTGATGAAAAAAAAACTTTTGAAGAGTATGGGGCTGAAGCCCCGAAGCTGATAGGTGATGGCATACATCTGTGAATGCGAGCATTCCCATCTGCATGTCACCGCCTATCAGCGCCTATTCGATGAATAGGCCATCCTCTTCAAAAGAGAAAAAGGCCTTCAATCTTTGAAGGCTGAAAAAGGCTTCGCCAGAAAAGTTTTGTGGGACGAGATGTTGGACGAGAATTGGGGCCGGATGGTGTCTTCCCCCTAAGCAGGGGGAATGAGTGGGTCCGTGTCCGGATGGTTTTTATGCGCCAGCTTTTTTCTAGCTCCTTGGATAGGAGCTCTTTTTATCTTCGAAAGGTGTGTCACGGCAGTAAGGCCGTGCGCTTAGCATTAGGGCAAGACGAATGGGATAGCTCGCTATCACAGGTGGCTGGCACTAATGCTAAGCAATAGGGGCGAAGCCCTACACCTTTCGAAGTTTTTTTTTTATATAATAATGTATGAATAATCCCGACACTGGTGGGTGCCGGGATTGTATAGTTTAGCGTTGAGTGTTTAGCGTTAGGTGCTTACTTGATCACAACCTTCTTGCCGTTGATGATGTAGAGGCCTGGGGTTGCAGGCTTGTCGTTGAGACGACGGCCATCGAGTGTGAAGTAGGTGTCGGTTGCGCTTGCGGCGTTGTTGATCTGCTTGATGCTGGTCTCTTCGTTATCGTCGCCGAAGTTGAGGACGAAGGACTTGATGTGCTGTGCAGAAATACCTGCATTATAACCTTCAGCTAACTCGAAGTATGCACTGAATGTGCCAATGGTGATTTCTGAACTTGGATAATACAACGTATTTTCTTCGCCGAGATAGAGGTAAGTTTCACCTGAGATAGTTGCGGGTTTGAAGCAGCCAATGAAATTAACAATATCTGTAGATGTAACGGTGCTAGCATTGGAGTTGATGGTTACACCATTGAAAGTTGTACTGCTGATATTATCTTTACTGTCCCACTTAACAAGATATGGTGTGCCAGCGACCATGCTTTCTCCGGCTGCGAGATAGGAGAAGCTCAAAGTCAGTGTACCGCCACTTAATGAACTAGAATTCAAGTATGCGATGGTAGCATCCTTAAATATAGTGTTCTGAATGTCGGTAATGTCGAATGGCAGACAGATGGTGTTCCAGTTTTCGTCACAATAGAATGTACGACTAAGGTTTACATCCCAAACTTGATTATTGTAGTCATTAAAACCGTATTCCCATTCATTATCGAAGTCGAGGGAATAACCAAGCAATGATAACTTACCGTCTTTGACTAAAATTCTGTGGTTGTACCAAGGTTCAACAATCTCGAAGTTTTTGGCTCCTTCGCTAGCATCCAAAGTGATGTCAGTGTGCCAATCTCGTTTAATTTCGTGGGTGGCAGTATTGGAAGCTGCACCCCATAATGCATTATTAAAATCGAGAATCTTGAATTGTAAATGGGTATCATTATTAACTAGTGCATCATTTAAATAAAAAATGTAGGATCCGTCACTTTGTTTGGTCATTCTTTGTGGTGCCCAATTATTGATGAGGTTGCAAGTAATAAGAAGATCGTCAAGATCACTTACAGTGAGGGTTTTCTTGCCGTTCTCTTCTGTGATAGTGAACGTGTAGTTTGAAGCGATTGGAAGATAGAGGTCTACAGCGTCAGCTTCATTTCCTTGTTGTTTGTTAACTAGAGTGACAGATTTATTATTGGTGGTTAACCAATAAACACTTGAATTATCAGCACCGAGCCAAGTGCCGTCCTCCATGATTTTGAATTTACCACCACTGAAATTATCTATAGTCTTCGTGTTGCCGTCGAAAGCTACCTTGGTATCTTCGTTCCAACTGTTGAAATCGCCAATCAGGTAGTAAGTAGCAGAAGCCGTATTAGCACTTGCAGCAAGGAGAAGGGTTGCTGCTAAAGTAAGTAAATTTGTTTTCATAAATTTTTTCTTTCTGTAATAAAAAATTAAAAGCTGATAGTAGAATGACTAGGGATGAAGATTAATCCTCATCCCAGATGCCACGGTTGTTGGCACGAACACTACCGCCACCATCTCTGTATTCAGTGTCATCTCCACCATAATTAAAACCTCCATTGCCACCAACTTTGCTAAAGCTTGTACTTGTGGTCTCGATGAATTCATACTCTTCCACGCTGAGGGTGGGGGTTGTGTAGATTTTCTTTTCCATTTTTTTATAAATTAAGTGTTAATAGTATTGTCGGGGTTGCGTTTTTATCTAAAAACGGGGACAAATTTATGGTATATATTTATAACTTCCAAATTTTCGATGAATTTTTTTAAAAATTTGTAGCATTTTTTTTTAATTTGTGGAGGATTTGAATGTTTTGTGTTGTATTTTGATGGGATATTTTGGGATTTTTGCTATTTGTATGTTCTACTTTTGGGGGTAATGGATGAAAAACGTCCGGATCCCGATGGGATATCCTTCGGATAGAAATCTTGGAGGAAATCTGATGGGGAAATGCATGTTTGACCACACAAGAACATTGATTTAAGGGGAACACGGAACACACTGAGGACACGGATAATGGAGGGTAGAGAGGATGCCTGAGTGCGTTTCTGCGTCGCACTCAGGACGGAGACCACAGAGGTGGGTCCGAATAAAGGCACAGAAGGCACAGAAAGAGAAGGTCCCGATTCTATTTATCTCGAATTTACGAATTATCATGCTCTACGGATTTGCACAGATTTATCGGATTTATTTCTGGTCGAGCAGAGAATCTGGTAAATCCGATTCTATCCGTAGAGGGTTAAGGGCACACAGCCACAGAAATACACAGATTTTTGAACGTTAATGACCGTATAATTAGTCGTTAATTATTCGTTAATGAAAAGATGATGATGATAAAAAGATGATAAAAAAAAACTTTTGAAAGGTGTAGGTGCGGAGCACCTGATGCTGAAATGACATGAATGCTTCTGTGAATGCAAGCCTTCCCAGCTGCATTGATGTCTTTTCAGCGCACGGCGTTGCCGTGCTACACCTTTCAAAAGAGAAAAAGGCCTTCAATCTTTGAAGGCTGAAAAAAGCTTCGCAGAATAGCTATCCAGGACCCGTTTGCTTGTCTAGCGAAGCTATAAAACTCTACGGATTAATCTGATTCAACGGATTATCTGCTCGGCCCAAAGAAATCTGCTAAATCCGATTAAATCCGTAGAGTTATTAACGTTAATGACCGTGTAGTTCCCTAAGAAGAGGAAAAATGAGGCTTTCCCTGGTTATTGGGATAAAATTCTGTGGGACGATTGTGTGGTGATATAGTAACAATAGGGGCAATAGTAGCAATAGTAAAATGGCGAGATGGAATTTCTCTTAAGAGAGATTGCAAATCCATATCTTTCACCTTTTTTGTAAAAAAAAATGGACCTGGATTGTTTTCTGACTTTAGCCTTTTTTATTTATTTTAAATAAAATGTATTTTTTTGAAAAAAAATTTGGAGGATTTGGAATTGTTGTGTATCTTTGCAGCGTTATTTTAAATGATGTCAGTTAATATATATACCTTTTTAAAATTAATACGTATGAAAAAAATCTTACTTTCGGTTGCCATGCTATGCATGGCATTGGGTGGGCGAGCTGAGACACAAGAAGTTTGTCAGGGCTGGCCAGCAGATTATGATGGAGTGATGCTCCAAGGATTCTGGTGGGATAGCTACGATGCTACTAAATGGACTGCGTTGAAAGATCGCGCTGGCGAGTTGTCGCAGTACTTTGATCTGATTTGGGTGCCGAATTCGGGAACTTGCTCGGATAACCCGAATTCTACTGAGCAAGGCTTGTCGATGGGTTATGATCCTTGCTTCTGGTTGTCGCATAATTCCTGCTTTGGTACAGAGGCTGAATTACGTGATATGATACAGACCTATAAGAATCAGGAACATCCTGTGGGCATCATAGAGGATGTGGTGATCAATCACAAGAAGGGTCGGTCTAATTGGTGTGACTTCCCGAATGAGCCTTGGACGGAAGAAGGAACTGCTGAAAACACTCCAATCAAATGGAGTGCTGATTATAGTGAAATTACATGTAATGATGATTGTAATTTCCCAGGGTCCGGTTATGTCACTAAAGGTGGTTATGATACGGGCGATGACTTCCCTGGATTCCGTGACTTGGACCACACTTCTGAATTGACTCGAGCTAATGTGAAGTATTATTTGAATTTCCTTTTGGATGACTTGGGTTATGCTGGCTTCCGATATGACTTGGTAAAAGGCTATGCTGCCCAATATATCATGGAGTATAATGATGCTGCTATGCCTGAGTTCTCAGTGGGCGAGTACTGGGATGACCAGACGAGCATCCAGAACTGGATCATGAATACGGGCAATCGTTCGGCTGCTTTTGACTTCCCCTTGAAGTATAAGCTGAATCAGGCTATCAGCGGAGGCGACTACTCGGCTTTGGCTTGGAAGAGTTTTACCTATGATCCACAGTTCAGTCGGTATTCGGTAACGTTTGCCGACAATCATGATTCAGGACGTGAAGATCACTCGAAGCTTGTGAACAACTGGTCGGCTGCAAATGCGTTCCTTTTAGCTTCGCCTGGTACGCCTTGTATCTGGTTCCCTCATTATGAGGCTGATCGTGATAATATTCGTGCGATGATCCTGGCTCGCAAGGCATGCGGTATCAAAAATACGAATTGTCGCGTCAATGGCTATGCTACTGACAATAACAGTGGCTATGTGATGGAGTCGTTCGGTTCGAAGGGCAGCTTGTATGTGCTGCTTGGACAGGCTGCTTATTCGCAGACCGCTCCTTCGAACTATACGCTTGTGGCCGAAGGTAACGCCTATAAGTTCTATTCTACGAACGCAGACTTTGCCACTGTGAAAGTTTCGCCTAATGGAGGGTCGTTTACCACTGAGACGATGACTGTCACTTTGACTCCTGAACGTGTAAAGGATAACCAGGCGTGGTATAGGATCGGCAACGGAGAAGAAAATGTAATACCAACAACTCCTATTACGATTAGCGCAGAGGAGGACGAAGATGTCACCCTCTATTGGCGTGCCATAGGAGGTGATAATGTTGAACATTCAGGTTCGGCCACCTTTACGAGGAGAAAAGCATATAATACGCCGTCGTTTGGGGAGGATGAAGCTGTCGGTGTGTTCTTTGAGACCGATGCAAGAGATGTATATTTCTATGCATGGGGCAGCGAACCTGCAATGGCTTGGGACAATAGTCAAACACCTAACATGACTCGAATGGGCATGAACAATGCCGGCAAGCTTGTCTATAAGTGGACTGGAACAATGTCGAAATTGCCTACTGGTTTGCTTTTTGTTGCTGATGGTAAGAAGACGGCTGATTTCGACTTCGTGAACCATGGCTATTACTCTTCTACCGGCTTATCGTATCACATGGGCTCGAATACTGTCTATTATGACAATTCGGTAAGCCAGTGGGATAAGGTTTACTATTATGCTTGGGACAACCAAGGTCGGCAAAATGCTGAATGGCCAGGCGAGGAGGTAACTACCAAAGATGATCGTGGCTACTATCAGGTTTCGGTTGAAGGCTATACTTCGATCATCTTCAATAATCCAGATGCACAAGGTTTGAAACAGACCGAAGACCTTACGATTGAGGATGGTAAGGTTTATAAGTTGGAGGCTAATACTGTAGCTTTTGACAACAGAAATACCCAGTGGAGTAAGGTCTATTACTATGCCTTCACGGATGACGAAGTGCAAAAGACGAAATGGCCTGGCGAACAGATTACTACGCCGAACTCTGAAGGCAAATACGAGGTTACTTTGCAGAAAGAATATACCAACGTGATCTTCAACGATGGCAACGGTGGCATTGCAGGTGTGAACCAGACAGAAGATCTTAAGGTCGATGGCGAAACACATGAGCTGAGCACCAATACGGTTCGTTTCAACAATACTGTCGGTTGGAAGCATGTTTGTTACTATGCTTTCAACGTCCTCAATGGCAGTGACCGTTCGAATATGACTTGGCCAGGCGTTGAGATTCCTGCAACCAGAGGACTCTACGAGGTCACCCTGCCGGAAGGATACAACTATGTCATCTTTGACAATGGTGACAAGAATGGGGAATTGGGAACTGGCAAGACCGCTGACCTTAAGGTTGAGAATGGAAAGATCTATACTATCTCGAGTCCGTCGAGTGTCAGGTCGGTTGTTTTGCTTGGTAAGTTCAATGGATGGAGCAAAGAGAACGTGCTGAAGGAGAGCCCAGAGAACACTTGGACCTATCTGCTGAATTTGAGCAATACGACTGATGATACAGAGTTCAAGCTGTTGGTGAATGATAAGCAATGGCTGGGTTACAGTGCGGTGTCGTTCAATGCTCCCGATGGCTGGATTGCCCAAGCTTCGAATGATGACAATATACTGCTGAAGAACTCTTCGACCTACTACAAGACGTATCAGGTTACGATCAGCTGGACGCCTTCGACTGATATTACCACTGGATGGAATATTACAGTGGAGGGTGTAGATGAGCGTTATGCCACCTATACTGTTTATTTCGACAAAGCCGGTACCGGTTGGGAAAATGTTTATTACTATGCCTTCACTGACAATGGGACACCCAAGGCTGGATGGCCTGGTGAACTGATTGAACATACGAATTCTGATGGACTATATGAAGCCAATCTGCTTGAGATTTACACTACTGTGATTTTCAATAGCGGCAAAATGGATGGTCCCGTGGTAGGTGTTGACAAGACTGCTGACCTTCCTGTTGTGGATGGCAAGATCTATACACTGAATGGTGGTGCCAATACCCAGAACGGGTACACGGTTTATTTCGATAATACGAAAGGATGGGGTAATGTTTATGCGTATATTTGGAAAGACCAGGCTAATCGTATAGCTGAATGGCCAGGCAATAGTATCAGTGAGAAAGATGGTCTGTATATGGTTCATGTTGACGATGCTTCGTATGACAACATTATCTTCCACGCTAATACTACTGGTGTGGTTGGTGATACCAAGACTGCAGACCTTAAGGCAATTGATGGACGAGTATATACAGTGGGAGGTGTTACAGATAACCTTGTATTGACTGAAGGCTATGCTTATTACAATGCCAGTGAGTTTACTGCTGCCACTGCCAAGTATTCGCGTACGACCAGCAACCACTGGGGCACTATCATCCTGCCATTTGAGATTGAGAGTGACGAGAATGTGCAGTACTATGAGCTCAAGTCGGTCGATAGTGAAAATATTATATTCTCTGAGGTTGAGACTGTTCCTGCTGGACATCCTGCTGTGTTCTACATGGAAAAGCCGGGAACTCTTTCGATTAACGCTTCGAACGTTCAGGTCGTTCCTACTGCTGATGACAACAAATGGTGCTCTGATGTGGCGTCATGGTACATGAATGGTACTTACAAAGGTGTAAGCGGACTCGTTTCGGACCTTGGTAATAACGTCTATTTCGTTGCTCAAAATCAGTTCTGGTTAGCAGAGGCTGCCATCAGTATGTCACCGTTCCGTGCATGGTTTGAGACCTCTGGCTCGCTTTCTGCTGCTAAGCTGCGCATTGCTGTCGAAGGCGAAGCTGAGAGCATCGAGAGCATTGAAGATGACAAGAACCGGGGTGAGATTGTCTTCGACCTTATGGGACGCCAGACGAACTCATCCCGCAAGGGTATCGTGATCAGAAATGGCAAGGTAGTCTTCATTAAATGACCTTTGTTTCTAATATAATTATCTATAACTAATAATTTAGAAAGCTATGAAAAAAATATATATGGTTCCATCAGTGACTGTGATGGAGTTTGTAGGTCTGGATGTCCTTACGACATCAAGAAGCATGGGGAATGCAGGCAGTAATGCTGTTGATGGCGGTCCTTCTTCCGGCGAGGCTCCGAAGCGTCGTGGGGGCATCTGGGACGAGGAATGGTGACGGGGCAGCCAAACTTGGCTGCTGACGACGACAAATAAGGGCAGCCATGGATGGCTGCTGACGACGACAGATAATGGCAGCCAAGGATGGCTGCTGACGACGACAAATTAATGATGGCGCCAGCTGGCTGGGAGGGTTCTCCTGGGCGGCTGGCGTTTATTGCGAAATCGCGCCTTACGGGACAAGGAGGGGGATGGTGGGGATGGGGATGAAAAAAAAAGGGGGCGAATGTTTGGTGGTGGGGGGATTTATTCGTATCT
>JAEEGK010012032.1_pt1 | contig 19707 bp, 18 predicted proteins | sample 8958771 | NCBI WGS metagenome assembly JAEEGK01 (sample SAMN16246547, study PRJNA631951) | gut metagenome | biome: gut microbiome; feature: rumen; material: SC-attached | host: Bos | place: Iran: Karaj | collected 2018-10
CATTGATTTTGACAGATTATAATGCCTGCATGTCTGTTAGCTTCTTGTAGTGGCCGTCGATGGCGAGCAGATCCTCATGGGTTCCGCGCTCTACGATACGTCCCTCGTGCAATACGCAAATTTCATCAGCATTCTTGATGGTCGACAGACGATGCGCAATGGCCACTGTGGTACGTGTCTTCATCAGTCGCTCTAATGCATCCTGAACCAGTCGCTCACTCTCCGTGTCAAGAGCAGATGTAGCCTCGTCGAGGATGAGGATCGGTGGGTTCTTAAGGATGGCACGGGCGATAGACACACGCTGACGCTGACCGCCAGAGAGTCGACCTCCACGATCGCCGATATTGGTATCGAATCCCTGTTCTGATGCCATGATGAAATCATAGGCGTTGGCTATCTTTGCTGCCTCTTCTATTTGTTGCTGTGTAGCATTTTCTACACCGAACGAAATGTTGTTGCGGAAAGAGTCGTTGAATAGAATGGCCTCCTGATTAACGTTGCCGATAAGTTGACGGAGGTCATGAATGCCAAGCTCTTTTACGTTGATACCATCGATGAACACCTCGCCTTCCTGAACATCATAGTAACGGGGGATAAGATCTACAAGTGTGGATTTTCCACTGCCGCTTTGTCCTACAATAGCTATCGTTTTACCTTTCGGTATTGTCAGGTTGATATCTCTCAAAACCCATTGCTCGCCATAGCGGAACGATACATTACGGAATTCTATCTGATGCTCAAAGCTTGGTATGTGCTTGGGATTTGCCGATTCTTTAATAGTGTTTTCTGCCAATAATATCTTGTCGATACGCTCCATAGAGGCCAGACCTTTAGGAATATTGTATCCAACCTTAGAAACCTCCTTCAAGGGATTAATGATGGAGTATAGAATCACCATATAATAGATGAAGGTCGGGCCTGAAAGTGACTGGTCGTTAAGTACCAGCACTCCACCGAACCATAATACAATGACAATCATGCATGTTCCAAGGAACTCTGATAGAGGGTGGGCCATATTCTGGCGTATGTTAACCCACATGATATCATGACGATAAGTAGAATTTATACGATTGAACTTATCAAGCATCTTACCTTCTGCACAGAATGCCTTAATGATTCGGAGTCCTCCTAAAGTCTCGTCTACCACGCTCATCGTGTCACTCCATAGCGATTGTGCCTGTATACTCTGTGCCTTAAGCTTTCTGCCTATCCAGCCCATGAACCAGCCTATGAGAGGTATGATACTAACAGAGAATAGTGTCAACTGCCATGAGATTACTATAAGAGTGGTGAAATATGATATGATCAGAATAGGATTCTTAAACATCAGGTCTAGTGAAGACATAATGCTTGTCTCTACTTCTTGTACATCGCCTGTCATACGGGCAATGATATCGCCTTTACGTTCTTCTGTAAAGAATCCAAGTGGCAGAGCTACTATTTTCTTGTACAGCTGATTTCTCATATCCCTTACCACACCAGTACGTATGGGAACTACACTGGCGGCTGCAAGGAAGTATGCTGTTGTTTTCAATAGTGTCGCTATAATGAGGAAAAGTCCGATAAAGAGTAATGTCATAGTAGCACCCATATCGTTGATGAATGTGTTAATGTAATAATAGATGTTGTTGACTATAACATCTTTGATACTTCCATCACTCCATTCCATGAGTGTCGTCACATTGACGTTATCTCCTGTCTTAAACAATATTTGGAGAATAGGTATCAATGCAGCAAACGAAAATATGTTTAACAGTGCCGAAAGCACATTAAACACTATCGACAATATTACATATTTTTTGTACGGGAATACAAACCGTCTCAGAACTTGCATAAATTCTTTCATAGGGCTTCTCCTAATAATGTTGCACTTGTACTACCTGTAATCTTCACACGTACAGTTTCGCCAATGTGATGGCCAGCTTTAGGGAATACAACCATCTTGTTTTGTTCGGTGCGGCCGCAGAGTTGTTCGCGACTGCGCTTAGAGAATCCCTCAACCAATACATCAAACTCCTTACTCTCGTCTTTCTTGTTCTGAATGGCCGACATCTCTGTCTGCAGGGCGATGAGTTCGTTGAGTCGACGAATCTTCTCCTCCTCAGGAATATCATCGGGCAGATGCTTTGAGGCGTATGTGCCTGGGCGCTCAGAATACTTGAACATAAAGGCTGAATCGTAGCCCACCTCGCGCATCAGCGAGAGTGAAAGCTGGTGATCCTCCTCGGTCTCAGAGTGGTAGCCAACAAAGATGTCGGTAGAGAGTGCACAATCGGGGATGATACGACGGATGGCGTTTACACGATCCATATACCACTCGCGGGTGTACTTACGGTTCATCAGCTTAAGTATTCTGTCGCTTCCGCTCTGTACTGGCAGGTGGATATGCTTGCACACATTTGGCACTTCGGCTATGACGTGAAGTGTCTCGTCGCTCATATCCTTAGGATGCGAGGTGGTGAATCGCACACGCATGGTAGGAACCTCCTCGGCAACTCTGCGTAACAGGGTAGGGAAGTCGATGTCTTCGAACTTATACGAATTGACGTTCTGTCCTAATAGTGTTACCTCTTTGTACCCCTTGTCGCGAAGGTCGCGAACCTCGCGAAGAATGCTCTCTATATCGCGGCTACGCTCACGACCACGAGTGTAAGGTACTATGCAATAGTGGCAGAAATTGTTGCAACCACGCATGATGCTAACAAATCCACCTATCTTATGACCAATGCCGATTCGCTGAGGTACCACGTCCTTGTAAGTCTCGGTGGTAGATAATTCTGTGTTCATTGCCTTATGTCCCAATTCAGCCTGGGCAATGAGGTCGGGCAAAGACAGATATGCATCGGGACCTGCCACGAGGTCGCAGAAATGATTTTCGAGCAAGTCCTGTTGTGCTCTCTCAGCCATACATCCCAATACGCCAATAAGCATTCTTGGATTCTCGGGATTAGTTTTTTGGCGCTTACGACGTTCTGCATCCAAAGCCTCTAGACGGTGGAATATCTTCTGTTCAGCATTATCACGGACCGAACATGTGTTCAGGAAAACTGCATCGGCCTCGTCTAGTGTCTCGGTGGTTTCATAACCAGCCATCTGCATTACCGATGCTACTACTTCAGAATCTGCCACATTCATCTGGCAGCCATACGTTTCAATATATAATTTCTTCATCATGCTAAGTATAAATAGGTTAAATAATCGGCAACGATATGCCGTTGATCTTCTGGAATACATCGAGAGCATATACATCGGTCATGCCGCTGATGTAATCTATTATCGCCATAATACGTGTCTCTAGGTCGGGCGAGTCGATGTCATACTGACTCGATACTCTACTGATAAGATGCTTGGAGTAAAAACGCTCAGGGTGGACTGCTGCATTGATAAATCTCTCCATAAGTGTCTGGATAATCTGATAACCCGACAATTCTACATCGAGGACAGGACGACTCTTGTAGATGTGCGCCATCGACAATGCACAGCAATCCTTGTAAGCCCGTTGTGGCAATTCGCTTATATGGTCGATAAGGCTACCTTGGAAGTCGCCACTAAGAATATCTTTCTCGTGTTCTACAAATACACGGACGCATTCGTTCTCGAGTTTTCCGATTACGCAAGCACGCAGGTATACAACCTTCTCATTGTTGTCATTCACGCCCTCGTCGTCGATTCGCTTAAGTATGCGTTGCTGAGTTTCTTCGTCGAAGAATGCCAACAGTAGCTGCATCGTTTCGTTGTGCGAAATAATCTTAAGTTTGTGGGCATCTTCGATATCCATTATCTCGTAGCAGATATCATCGGCAGCTTCAACAAGATATACCAGTGGATGGCGGGCGTAGCGTAGCGGCTCGCCCACTTCTGACTTGCATGGAATGCCGAGCTCGTCTGCAATCCGACGATAGTAAGCCTTCTCGGAATCAAAGAACCCGAACTTGCCTTTCTTACTGGTCGCACTCGATGAGTATGGATATTTTACGATACTGGCCAGCGTGGAATAAGTCATTACAAAACCACCAGGACGGCGCCCCTTAAACTGATGAGTGAGCAGACGGAATGCATTGGCATTACCCTCAAAGTGTATCATATCGTTCCAGAAAATGGGACTTACCTGGCGCTGGAGGTCATATCCGGCACCCTCGGTAAAGAACGACTGGATGGCTTTTTCACCGCTATGACCGAAGGGTGGGTTACCCAGGTCGTGGGCAAGACATGCTGTCGCTACAATCTGACCGATCTCCTGGAATAATCCTTCTTTAAGTTCCGGATGTTTGGCAGTAAGTTGTGTTGCAACATCATTGCCCAGCGACATACCGACACTTGCTACTTCGAGCGAGTGGGTCAGTCGGTTGTGTACAAAGATGCTGCCAGGGAGTGGGAACACCTGGGTCTTGTTTTGCAGACGACGGAATGGCGCAGAGAAAATCAGGCGGTCGTAATCGCGCTTAAACTCTGTACGGTCGTCGTGTCGCTCAGGGTGACGATGCTCCTGACCGAGACGCTTATTCGATATAAGTTGTTGCCAATTCATCATAATCAGGGTGCAAAGGTACGAAAAATACGCGCAGTATCGGCACATTTCGCAGAAATTAACGAAAAAATCAAAAAATTAGGGCTATAAAGGGTGATTTCTAAGGTAAAAGCACTACCTTTGCACATTGATTAAAATACAATTTTAAAATATGCTGAAAATTAAAGTCGTTAACAAAGGCCATCAACCATTGCCTCAGTATGCCACTGAGCAAAGTGCAGGTATGGACCTGAGAGCAAATATAGATGAACCCGTCACACTGAAACCGTTAGAGCGCAAGCTGATTCCAACAGGACTCCACATCGCTCTGCCTGTAGGTTTCGAGGCACAGGTAAGACCTCGTAGCGGTCTTGCTCTAAAAAAAGGAATTACCGTACTAAATACCCCGGGAACAATCGATGCTGATTACCGTGGAGAGATAGGTGTGGTACTTATCAATCTGTCGAACGAGGTTTTTGTGGTTGAAGATGGTGAGCGTATCGCTCAGATGGTTATCGCACGCCACCAACAGGGAGAGTTCATTCCCGTTGAAGTGCTCGACGAGACAGAACGTGGCGAGGGAGGTTACGGACACACAGGAGTGAAGTAAATGGTAAGAATGAAGAAGATAGGACTGTCGTTGTTGCTGTTATTGTCTGTGACCACAGGTTACGGGCAACGAACCTACGACGAATTCTTCCTAGAGGCTATGATGCAGCGACAGAAGGGCAACAATGATGCTGCCTTCGACTTGTTACGTCATTGCTTGGAGATAAATCCAGAGGCCCCAGAGGCTTACTACTTCCTGGCACAATACTACAACGCTTTGAAGGACACGGATAAGAGTCTTGACTATATTAAGAAGGCTGCCGAGCTGGATCCTGATAATGATACTTATATGGAAACCTTGGCTCAGGCTTATATCCGACAGCAGGACTACGAGGCTGCAATACCGGTGGTAGAGGGAATCTATGCCCGTGACAAAGAGCGTGAGGACTTGCTGGAAATGCTGTTCCAACTCTATCAACAGGTAGGCGACTTGACAAGTGCCGTACAGGTATTGAATCGTATAGAGGCTATAGATGGCAAGAGTGAGCGCTTGTCGATGGCCAAGAGTGAGATATACACTCGTCAGGGAAATAAGAAAGCTGCTATTGCTGAAATTAAGGCTCTTTCGGATAAGTTTCCTAATGATTTCAACTATCTGGCGCTCTACGGTGAGACGCTGATGATGAATGGACAGTTGAAAAAGGCACTCAAGGTGTACGACAAAATACTGAAAGAGGAGCCTGATAACAACCGAGTGCTAATGTCGCTCCGCACATATCACCAGGCTTTGAATCATAAGGAAATAGCAGATTCATTGACAGAACGAGTACTACTGAACAAGAACGCCACAATGGAAGAGAAGATCCTGTTGTTGCGTCAGGAGATTTCGGCTAGCGAGAATGCTGGTGGTGATAGTACAAGGGTTCTGCAGCTGTTTGACAAGATATTGAAACAACCCCAGACTGATGAGAATATGGCAATCTTGTGTGCATCGTATATGAACATTAAGAAGATGCCAAAGGATACTATCAGCACGGTGTTGGCCAAAGCTCTGGAATTGGCTCCAGATAACTCATCGGCCCGGTTGCAGTTGATAGGCTATGCTTGGGAAAACGATGATATGGAGAAGGTTATCACTTTGTGTCAGGACGCCCGACAGTATAATCCTGACGAGATGGCATTCTATTATTATCAAGGTGTGGCATATTATCGTCGCGACAGTCTCGACGCAGCTTTATCTGCTTTCAAAAATGGCATCGGTGTTATCAAAGAAGATAGCGATCCTGCCATAGTATCAGATTTCTATGCTGTGATGGGCGACATCCTGCATCAGAAGGGGATGATGAGAGAGGCTTACGAAGCTTATGATTCGTGTCTGCAGTGGAAGGATGATAATATGGGCTGCCTAAACAACTACGCATATTTTCTTAGTGAAGAAGGTAAGCAACTTACTAAGGCCGAACAGATGAGTTATAAGACGATCAAGGCCGAACCTAAAAATGCTACCTATCTTGATACATACGCTTGGATACTCTATATGCTTGGCCGATACTCTGAGGCCAAGATATATATAGACCAGGCGCTACAAAATCTGGACGAGGCGCAGGACAACTCTGTGATTAAAGAACATGCAGACAAAATAAAACAAAAAATAGATCAATAATGAAACTACAAGGTATCGTTAGAATTGCCCTTTTGGCACTGCCATTGACGTTTGGTTCATGTGGTATATTCAAGAAGCACAAAGATGTGAAGCCGGTGATTGAACAGCGTCAGACTACTGACTTTGTGAATCAGGTCCGCGAGAACCAGCAGACATCAAAGTTCATAACGTCTAAAGTGAAGTTTTCGGTTGAGGTTGGCCCGCAGAAACTTACGCTCACTGGTAACCTGAAGATGAGACGAAACGATGTGATTCGTCTGCAGCTGATGGCCTTCGGATTTGTTGAGGCTGGTCGTCTTGAGTTTACTAAGGATTACGTGCTGATTATGGACCGTATAAACAAGCAGTATCTCAAGGCACCATATCGTCAGATAGACTTCCTTCGAAATAGCGGACTGAACTTCTCTGCTCTTCAGGCATTGTTCTGGAATGAACTCTTCAAACCAAATCAGGGTAGTGAGGCTGTGGTTCTTGACAAGTCCGCTTCTAGCAGTTTCTCAACTATCGAGAGTGGTGACGATATGATTATCAGCCTTGAGGAAGGAAAGATGGACTATAGTTGGTTGGCCAGCAAGAATACTGCTATTATCCGTATGGCTAACATCCTGTATAAGGACCGATTTAATGGTAATACCCAGTTGAACTGGGACTATTCTGATTTTGAGGTGTTCGGACGCAAGATGTTTCCAAAGAAGAATTCTATAAAGCTGACAACCCCAGATAAGGAGGTGATACTGAACATGACATTGAACTATCTAGGAACGGATTCTGAGTGGGAGCCAAGAACAGAAGTATCAAATAAATATCGTGAGGTAACTGTGGATGAGATACTCCGCCGATTCATGGCTCTATGATAAATAGAGTTTTGCTTAAGGAATCGCTCGTGATGGTGCTGATGGCACTCATCTCGTTTTCTTCGCCTGCTATGGCTCAGCAGACGAAGAAATCGTCTACCCAGCGACGTACTACTACTGTTAAGAAGACTGCAACTAAGAAGGCTCCTGCAAAGAAAACGCCTACCCCCAAACCTGCTACTTCCAGTCAGCCGGTAACGGTAAATAGTCTTAAGAACGAACAGCAAAAGGTTCGTAAGCAGATAGAGGAGCAACAGCGCAAACTTAAGGCCAATGAACGCGATGTAAAGAAACGCTTGCAGAATCTTCTTATCATTAATAATGAGATTGCTGATAAGCGTAAGTCGATTGATACAATACGCCATGATATTAATCGTCTGGATGGAGACATCACCACGCTTGAGGCCCATATCAAATACCTTGATAGCGAACTCGAGGAGAGAAAGCAACGTTTTATCAAGTCGATGCGTTATATGCATCGCAATCGCAATATGCAGAGCAAACTGATGTTTATCTTCAGTGCTAAGAATCTCACGCAGATGTATCGCCGACTTAGATTCGTGCGTGAGTATGCTGCATATCAGCAGACTCAGGCTGAGGCTGTTAAGTCGATGAAGACACAGGTAGCCGAGGCGTTTGATGAACTAACTGATACTAAGAGACAGAAGAGCGACCTGTTGGTAAGAGACGAACAGGAGCGCAGGTCGCTCGAGGGTAAACAGGTTGAGCAGCAGAAGATGGTGACATCGCTGCAGAAACAGCAGAAGACCATTCAGAGCATTATCGATCAGCAGAAGAAACGTGATGCGGAACTTAATGCCCAGATTGATCGTCTGATTGCGCAGGAGATAGCCAGAGCAAAAGCTCGTGCAGAGGCTGAGGCTCGTAAAAAAGCTGCAGAAGCTGAGGCAAAGCGCAAAGCTGAAGAACTGGCTAGAAAGAAGGCTGCGGCTGAAGCTGCTCGCAAAGAGAACGAACGACGTATAGCCGAAGCAAAGGCTAAAGAGGAGAAAGCTAAGGCTGATGCTCGTGCTGCAGCTGCCCGCAAAAATGCAGAAGAAAAGGCTGCTGCAGAGCGTGCTGTTGCTGAAGCAGAGCGTGCTCGACTAGCCGCAGAGCGTAAGGCAGCTGCTGATGCGAAAGCTCATGAAAAGGAAGTTACTGAGGCTAAGAAGTCGTCAGAGACTATATATACAGTATCTTCTGAAGACCGCCAGTTGAGCGGCAATTTCGAGAGCAATCGTGGCCGACTGCCTATGCCTATTACAGGTAGCTATCGTATCGTGAACCACTTTGGTACCAACCACGTTACCGATGTGAAGGGCCATGTAACCCTCGATAAGAAAGGTATAGATATCAAAGGTCAGCCCGGTGCTGCCGTTCGTTGTATCTTCGATGGCGAGGTTAGTGCAGTGTTCAGTTATGCAGGAACTACGGTTGTGATTGTTCGTCACGGTAGCTATCTGTCGGTATACTGCGATCTGGCATCGGTCAACGTAAGTCGTGGACAAAAAGTAAGCACCCGACAGACACTTGGACGTGTGGGTGCTGAAGGTTTGATGCAGTTCCAGTTGCGTAAGGGCAGTGCCAAACTCAATCCGGAAGGATGGTTGGCTAGATAGACAATCTGTTCTCTAATAGCTCTACGTAGGTTTGGATAGCATAGTCTATCTCTGAAATCTTTATGAATTCGTCAGCTGAATGTGACCGGCTTGATTCTCCAGGTCCCAACTTTAGTGAAGGGAATGGCATCAAGGCCTGGTCGCTCAGTGTGGGCGAACCGAAAGGTTGCATTCCTCTTTTGATACATCTCTTCACGATAGGATGGTCGGGCGAGATGGATGATGAATGCAAGCGGAATGAGCGGGCGCGCAGTTCGCACTTGGTCATCTTCTTACAGAGGAAGTTGAATAGATACTCGTTCTGATAGAATTCGTTAGTGCGTACATCTATTATAAAGTGTAGAGTGTCGGGTATCACGTTGTGCTGTGTACCACCTTCAACTACGGTTACAGTCATCTTTGTAGGTCCAAGCAGCGGACTTACTTTGCGGAACTTATAATCTCTGATCCACACCAGATCGTCGAGTGCCTCATAAATAGCATTCAGTCCCTCGTTTCTGGCAGCATGACCTGATTTGCCGTGAGCATAGCCGTCGATAACCATCAGTCCTTTCTCTGCAATGGCGGGCTGCATTCCTGTAGGCTCGCCAACAATTGCTACATCTATCTTTGGTAGTAGCGGCAGCACTCTGCTGAAACCATTCTCGCCCGAAATCTCTTCTTCGGCCGAGGCTACGAAGAGTATGTTGAAGCTACGCTGACGCTGAATCATAATGCGATAGGCCTGCAACAGTGCAACAAGTCCACCTCCGCAGTCGTTTGAACCAAGTCCGTATAGCAAATCTCCTTCTTGTGTAGGTGTGAACGGATTGCGAGTCCACGAGTTAACAGGCTTTACTGTATCGATATGGGCATTAAGCATTACGGTTGGACGATTGTTGTCCCAGTCAGGACAACCCACCCAGAGATTGTTACCCTCTCTACCAAATGGAAGGTTCCATTTCGTCAGGTATTCAGCCAGTTTGTCAGCTGCCTTGGCCTCGTCTCTACTTACTGAAGGTATCGCAATCAGTTCCTTCAGCAGTTCTACCGCGTCGTTGGTGTAGTTTGTGATGTCCATTTCTTATTCTGTTTTAGCCTTTGATATCATTAACGACAGCAACATCGATAATACCAACACTCCGAAGATTACAGCCAATGAGATTGGGGTGGGAATCTCGATGTGTGGCATATTGATGTTCAGTCCTACTAGTTCGCCTGCGGCATTCACGTATTCGTTCATTGCCAACAGCATCTTCACTCCTACGAAACTCAGGATTATACCCAGTCCGTATTTCAGGTATGTGAAGTACTTGGCTACGGCAGCTAGAGCAAAGTAGAGTGCTCGCAAGCCTAGGATGGCAAAGATATTTGATGTGAGTACGATAAACGGATCGCGGCTCACTGAGAATACTGCTGGGATAGAGTCGACTGCAAAAGCTACGTCAGTTGTTTCGATCACTAGTAGTGCGATAAACAGCGGTGTAGCCAGTCGTTTGCCATTCTCTATGATAAAGAATTTACCCTCGTGCATCTGGTCGGTAACGGGGAAGAACTTCTTGAATATCTTTACAAAGAAGTTATTCGATGGGTCAACCTGTTCATCGTCGTTATGACTGAACATCTTTATTCCTGTGTAAATCAGGAATATTCCAAACAGTCCAAGTATCCACTCGAACTGAGCAATCATCGCTGTTCCGGCAAAGATGAATATACTGCGAAGAACCAGAGCTCCGAATATTCCCCAGAATAGTACCTCGTGCTGGTATTTGCGTTGCACCCCAAAGAACGAGAACAGCATCAGGAATACAAACAGATTATCCATCGATAGCGATTTCTCTATCAGATAACCTGCTAGGAACTCCATCGCCTTCTCATGCGCGTCGCCTGGATAAAAAAGATATATGCCGCCGCAGAATACCAGTGATACACCGATCCACACAACGGTCATCTTTAATGCCTCGGATACACTAACCTCGTGCTGACCTTTCTTACCGAACGACTTCAGGTCGATAAGTAACATAATAAACACCAGGATATAAAACAATATCCATGCCCAAAGGGGTATATTTACCATCTCCATTATATATGTTTCTTTTAATTACCGCTGCAAAGTTACTATTTAGTTGGCAAAATGCCAAATTTATTTCGGTTTTTTCTTAGATTCAGAAAATAAGTTGTACTTTTGTACCTCGATATGCAAAACAGATTGCTAGAGAGTGCACCATTGCTGCGGTTGGCTGTATGCCTTATAGTTGGTATTGTTATTGCCAACTATGTTCCGTTGCCCATAGCAGTCCTTCCTATCCTGGCTGTTATGGTGGTGATAACAATGTTTCTTGGAAAATACGAGAATCTCCAGTCGATTGCTATCTTGGTGTGTTTTTTGTTGGTCGGTATGTTCTTAATGCAACGACACCTCTCCGCTACCGATGATTCACAATCTGTTTCACGCCTTGATAATACCAAAGCTTATTTCTTAACCCAGCGCGGTATCTTGCTTGATCGAATGTATGATAGTGGTGTTGATGGCGATGCCTATGCTGTTGTTGCAGCTATGGCGCTGGGGGATAAGTCGGCTTTGACTCACGAACTACGTGATACTTACTCGGTAAGTGGCGCCTCGCATGTGTTGGCGCTTAGTGGACTGCATTTGGGTATAATATATTGTATGCTTTGGCTGTTGCTTCCTCATCGCCGATGGCCTGCAGTGTCTCAGGCAATTATTCTGATTGTCATGTGGTTGTATGTCCTATTGGTAGGAATGCCTGTAAGTGTAGTCCGTTCAGCTGTTATGTTGACCGTATATGGACTATTATCGATAAGTCATCGCAACAAGATGTCGGTCAATGCCCTTGCCTTTACGGCTATAGTTATGCTTATGTGGAATCCCGAATGGCTGTTTGATATTGGATTCCAACTGTCGTTTATGGCTGTTCTGGCCATATTACTGTTTGTTCCTGTGTTCGAAGATGTGTTCTCGGCTAAGTATCTTCAGGAGCATAGGTTGATTCGGTACGTATGGGGATTAGTGGCTGTGTCGGTCTCTGCTCAGATAGGTGTGGCTCCCTTGTTAGCTTATTACTTCGGTCGACTGTCCACTTATTTCCTGCTAACCAACTTCATCGTTCTCCCCGCAGCCTACATTATACTTGGTTTCTCGTTGATTGTACTATTGTTCCCGTCCCTCGCGTACATATTATTATATATAGTAGATACTCTGAATGCTGTTTTGTTTAGAATCACAGCTATTCCTGGTTCCAGTATAGATGGCTTCCACCCGAATGTGCTTCAGGTGGTGCTTACTTATGTCATAATATTCTGTACTTATCTTCTTATAGAAAGAATAAAACCAGCGCTGGGATGGAGAGCATCGAGATGAGCGTGGTGATAAATGTTACCTCAGTTATCATAGTTGTGTCCTTGCCGTATTTCAGGCAGAGAATGGTTCCGTAAGTGGCCACAGGCATTGCGATAACTACGGTGTTGATGTTGACCACGAAACTCGAAAAGCCTAATAGTGTGCATAGATAGTATATCCCGATTGGTAAGATTGCCAGTCGGAATAACGTTGTCGTATATACGGTACTATTGCCTAGAAGCGATCTTATCGACAGGTTCGACATCGATGAACCGATAATCAGCAGTGCGGCTGGAACAGTGATGTTGCCTATCATTGTGAGCGGCTGACTGATGCATTCGGGGATATAGTCGATTCTCAGTGCCACTATCAGCATCGTTAGATATGCTGCCAGCATTGGGGTAGAGTAGAGCACTTTTTTCTGAAATCTACTTTCTTCCACTTCACTCTTTCCTGTAATCAATATCGTACCGATAGTAAACACCGCAAATGTGTTGACTACATTTAGCACCGCAGCATAGAACACGGCCTCGTGTCCGAATATTGATGCCACCACGGGGTAGCCCATAAAGCCCACGTTACCAAACATCAGGGCAAAACCGATAGCACCCTCATCGTCTTTCTTCTTGGTGAGGTAGCGTGGCAGCAAGAATGCGATACCTGTTAGCACAGCGTATGTTATTACGCTGATGAGCAATAATGGCAGGATATACTCACGGTCAGGCAACTCGCCTGTCATTGCCGACGACAGAATCAGCGCCGGACAAGTCAGATTAATCACCAACCTCGATAGTTGCCTGTCAAATTCGCCTCCCAAATATCCTAGTTTGCCTGCTATGTATCCTACGATAACAATTGCAAACAGTGTCATCATCACTACAAACATACTGCACAGATATTAAAAAAAGCCCCAATTAGTGGGGCTCTTAGTTTACATATATCCTAACCACCTTAGAATATCGTTGAGGTTCGCAAATACCATCAGGAGTATCAGCAGACCGAATCCTACGTACTCGGCACGGATCATGAATGTCTCTGATGGCTTGCGGCGTGTAATCATCTCGTACATCAGGAACAATACGTGTCCACCGTCAAGTGCAGGGATAGGCAGAATGTTCATGAATGCCAGGATGATGCTCAGGAATGCTGTCATCTTCCAGAAGAGATACCAATCCCAAACTGGTGGGAACAGACTTCCGATAGCACCGAAACCTCCAATCGACTTAGCTCCGTCGGCTGTGAATACATACTTCATATCGCCTACATAGCCCTTCAATACGTTGATACCGTATGCTATTCCGGCAGGGAAACTCTCAAAGAATCCGTATTCCTTTGTGATTGGTTCGTAAAGACCTGCAACGGTCTGAACCATAAATCCGAGCTTTAGCTCAGGAGTCAGGGTTACGGCAGCAGTGTCGCATATCATTGCTGTTACAACTTTTGATGCATCGGTACTGTCTTTTACCAGTCCTTCGCGCTCGTATGCGATAGTAACTGTGCGTATCTTCAGACTGTCTGCCTGTGTCTTGGCTCCGGTCATCATATCCTCAAGCACACCTAGCTGGTCGGTAAACTCGTTGTAGCTGTCTACTGGTTTGCCGTTTATAGCTACAATCTTGTCACCCTTCTGCAGTCCCATTTTTGCTGCAGGAGTACCTTCCATCACGCTGTCTACAACAGCAGGAATCAGCGGACGAACAAACGATGGCTCGGCCTTGAGCATACCCAGCAGGTTTATCTCGCCTGGCAGATCGATGCTCATGTTCTTACCGTCGCGGATGATGTAAGCACGAGTAGCCTCGCTCAGATCGCGATACATATCAGCACTGAAGTCCTTAAACTCGCCCATGTTGGTACCTATCAGTATATCGCCATCCTGGAATCCGTACTGCTTGGCCTCGGTGTTGAACTTCATACCCAGAGTCATGTTCTTTACTGGGATATAGGTGTCGCCCCAGTAGAACAGTATCATCGAGTAGATGAACAGAGCCAACAGAAAGTTTACCAGCACACCGCCAATCATCACCAGCAGTCGCTGCCAGGCGGGTTTCGAGCGGAACTCCCAAGGTTGCTCTGGCTGTTTCATCTGTTCGGTATCAAAACTCTCGTCTATCATTCCTGCTATTTTGCAGTATCCACCCAGTGGCAACCAGCCCACACCATACTGTGTGTCGCTGTTCTTGGGTTTGAACTTAAACAGACTTCCGTCCCATTTCCAGATGCTGGGATCGAAGAAGAGATAGAATTTTTCTACACGAATGCCAAAAAGCTTGGCAAAGAAGAAGTGTCCGCCCTCATGGAGCAGCACCAGCAGGCCAATGGCCAGCATGAATTGTAAAAGTCTAATTAAAAAGATATCCATGATTGATTACTTATTCATTAATTCTGTAGCTATGCGACGAGCCTCGGCATCGGTTGCGATGTAAGTATCGTAGCTTGGGTTCTTGTCGAAAGTTGCACGCTGCATGGTCTCGGCGATGATGTCGCCCATCTGCAGAAATCCGCACTTGTCCTCCAGGAATCCGCGGTTTACTATCTCATTTGCTGCATTCACGATACAAGGCATGTTACCACCCTTGTCGATAGCCTCGAAGGCCAAAGCCAGACAGCGGAACTTCTCCAAGTCGGGCTCGAAGAACTCCAAATGCTGGGCCTTGAACAGGTCAAGACGCTCACCGCTCAGGTGCAGTCGCTGTGGGAATGAGAATGCATACTGTATTGGCAGACGCATATCGGGCACACCAAGTTGGGCCTTCACGCTACCATCCAGGAACTGAACCGCCGAGTGTACGATGCTTTGTGGGTGAACCAATACCTGAATCTGTTTGGCATCTACGCCAAACAGCCACTTGGCCTCGATCACCTCAAATCCCTTGTTCATCATCGATGCAGAGTCGATGGTGATCTTTGCACCCATATCCCATGTCGGGTGGCGCAGGGCGTCGGCCTTGGTCACGTGGGATATCTCTTCCATCGACTTCAGACGGAATGGACCGCCAGATGCAGTCAACAGAATCTTTTCGATAGGATTCTGATCCTCGCCTACCAGACTCTGGAAGATTGCTGAGTGCTCGCTGTCAACGGGTAGGATAGGAGTGTGATACTGCTGTGCGAGAGCCAGAATCAGCTCGCCGGCAACCACCAGTGTCTCCTTGTTGGCCAGACAGATTGTCTTGCCTGCCTTGATGGCGTGGATGGTGGGGTTCAGTCCTGAAAAACCTACCATTGCAGTCAGTACCATATTGATCGGACCTGCCTCTACTATCTCGTTCAGTGCCTGTGCTCCGGCATATACCTTCACATCGGGCATATCGCTCATCAGCGATTTCAGTTCATCGTATCTGGCCTCGTTGGCTATCACGATGGCGGCGGGCTTGAACTTATGAGCCTGTTCGGCCAATAGCTCTACCTTATTATTAGCTGTCAGGCAGTACACCTCGTACAGGTCGCTATGCTCCTCGATTACCTGGAGTGCCTGAGTTCCTATCGACCCCGTAGAGCCGAGAATTGCTATTTGTTTTTTCATAAATCTAAAATGCCTTCCGGCAGATTAATTGATATTTGTTGCTTCTTTGTATCTACATTTGTTATCAACTCTTCCGAAGCAGGAATCAGCTTGCCGTCTTCCAGTTCGAAGAGGATGTTTATTGTTGAGTCGTCAACCGAAGCGATACGACCAGCGGTCTTGCCAGAATTGGCGTCTATCAACTCAAACCCTACGATGGCAGCCCACGACAACTGCTCATCATCATCCTCGGCCATCACGCGGGGGAAGTAAACCTCGCAACCGGTCAACTCTCTGGCGCGCTCCTGTGTGTCTATGCCCTCAAACTTCATCAGAGCATTGTCGTCGGTCTTAAATCGATATTCCTCGATAAAGAATGGTACCAGTATCCCGTCGATGTCTAGTATCAGATAGTCGGCATCGGTGCGGTCGAACACGTCGTCGTCGAAGAGAAATGATATCTCTCCTTTCACTCCGTGCGCCTTACCCAGCTTACCTATCTTATATACTTCTTCTTGTCGTATCATATCGTCAGCCTCTAATAATCTTCGCACCTAGAGCGTTCAGTCTGCCCTCAATGTTCTCGTATCCGCGATCTATCTGCTCGATGTTGTCGATGCGGCTTGTGCCGGTGGCGCTCATTGCTGCTATCAGCAGAGCGATACCCGCGCGGATATCAGGACTCGACATTCGTCCGCCGCGCAGTGTTATCTTGCGGTCGTGGCCTACTACCACAGCGCGGTGCGGATCGCAGAGTATTATCTGTGCGCCCATGTCGATTAGTTTATCCACAAAGAACAGACGGCTCTCGAACATCTTCTGGTGAAACAGCACACTACCGCGTGCCTGAGTGGCTACTACTATCAGCACACTCAGCAGGTCAGGCGTCAGTCCAGGCCAAGGAGCATCGGCCAGCGTCATAATAGTACCGTCCATAAACGACTGTATCTCATAGTGCTTCTGGCGTGGAACCCACAGGTCATCACCTTCCACCTTTATCTTTACACCCAGTCGGCGGAATGCGTCGGGGATTATTCCCAGATTCTCCACACTTACGTTCTTGATGCGAATGCCGTCGCCGCACATTGCCGCCATACCGATAAACGATCCCACCTCAATCATGTCGGGCAGTATCAGATGGTCGGTGCCGTGCAGACTTGTCACACCTTCGATTGTAAGCAGGTTCGATGCTATGCCGCTTATACGTGCACCCATGTTGTTCAGCATCTTACAGAGCTGTTGCAGGTAGGGCTCACAGGCGGCATTATAGATTGTTGTAGTGCCTTTTGCAAATACTGCAGCCATTATGATGTTGGCTGTACCGGTAACCGAAGCCTCGTCCAGGAGCATGTATGTGCCCTTCAGCTTCTTGGCCGATATCTCATAGACATCTCGTCCCTCTACTCGGTTGAATGTGGCGCCCAGTTTCTCGAATCCCAGAAAGTGGGTGTCCAGTCTGCGTCGTCCTATCTTGTCACCACCAGGCTTGGTGATGATAGCCTTTCCCATGCGTGCCAGCAGCGGACCAATCATCATCACGCTGCCCCTCAGAGCTGCGCACTTCTGCACAAACTCATCGCTTTCCAGGTAGTCCAATCTCAACTCGTCGGCCTGGAACGAGTAAGTATTTTCCTCCCTCTTCGAAACCTTAACACCAATATCACGCAGCAGCTGTATCAGGTTGTTTACATCTCTGATGTTGGGGATGTTGCGGATAATCACCTCTTCCTCTGTCAACAGTGTTGCACAGATTACCTGCAGTGCCTCGTTCTTGGCACCCTGTGGCGTGATGGTTCCTTGCAGCAGATGGCCGCCTTCGATGATAAATGATGACATATCGGTTACTTCTTTTTCTTCTTTTTCTCTTCTGGCTGAGATACTTTCTCAAACTTAAACGAGTTCAGATCTATCTGTATCGCTCCGTTGGTGAATCTTGCCAGGTCGTCGGCTATACGCTCGTCGTCCATATATCCGTGTCCGTACAGTACCAGGTCGCGCTTCATCTGGTTGGCGGTATATCTCACCAGCGCGTCGCGCTCTTCGCCGTCTGGCATAGTCATCAGTTTCTTAAACAACTCCTCAACCAGTCGTCCGTAGTGGCGCAGTCTAACTCCGTCCTTTGGTAGTTTCATTGGCTGTGGCTTTGTCAGTATGTTGTCGGCCTCGCTTATGTCGTATGGCCAGTCTATCTCAAGTTCTCTGTGACTCATCAGGTACAGATGGTTCCACAGTGTCTGCTCAAAGTCGTCGTTCTCCTTCAGCTGTGGATTCTTTGTCTCCATCAGTTTTATGATGGTGTATGCGCACTGCAGTCGCTCCTCTTTGGTGGGCAACTCGCATGCGTGTTCTATCATCTTCTGGATCTCGCGTCCGTACTCCGACATCACGAGCTTCTCTCGCTGAGTGTTGTAATCTAATCCTTTTATATCCATCTTTGTAATCTAAAAATCTAAATTAAAGCAGTTTCTTCGGAAGCTTTGCCACAAAGTCCTTAAGATAGTATGGCACAAAGTAGGCCACATCTTCTGTCTGGTCGTTCAGCAGTCGCTTCTCGGCCAGGGGCTGCATCCATTTGGCTAGAGGCTCTATACCTTCTATCAGGTGCGCATTTGGGTGATTGATAGTCTCCATGCATTTCTTCGCACCGTTGCCAAAGAAGTACACTGGGCGCTTGTCCAGGTATTCCTTATATGTCTCCTCAGTCACGATGTCGGCGCCAATCTCGCGTACGGGCTTCAGTGCTCTGTCGTAAATACCGGCATACACCTCCATTCGGCGGGCATCCAGCATCGGACACAGCAGTGCGTCTTCCTCGGCTATCTCTCTCAGCAGTACGGGCACGCACAGTAACTCCAGGGTGGGTACTGCTATCAGCTTCAGGTTTCTGCCGTAGCAGATTCCCTTGGCCATCGATACGCCGATTCGCAGTCCTGTATACGAACCAGGTCCGCAACTTACTGCTACAGCGTCAAACGGGATGGCGTGATTATCTGTAAACGAGAGAGCCTCGTCAACCATCGTGCCCAGACTCTCGGCATGATTAGGTCCGCTGTGATCTTCCTGTTGGAATATTACGTGCGAATCTTCCGAGACGGCTACCGAACATACATCTGTACTTGTTTCAATATGTAATATCGTCGACATATTATTTCTTATTCCTTTTGTTAATAGAGTGCAAAGGTACGCATTTTTTTGTCAATAGCCATCGTTTTATCAGAAATTAACGTAGCTAGGGGGTAGCTAGGGGGTAGCAAGGAGGTAGCTAGGAGGTAGCAAGGAGGTAGGTATGCCAAGTAATACGGGAGATTAATTTAGTGGGCTCCTTTATATAATATATAATAAGGTGTGCGTGTTTTTGTAATTGATGATAATCAAGAGCAGCATAAAATTTGCATTAAAAATGAAAATTTCTCTCGAAAAGTTTTGGTAGTTCAAAAAAATGTCGTACCTTTGCACCCGCAAATCAGGAACACCGCCTGACAAGCAAACAAAAAGAAAGAGTTCTTTGAAAGATTTACATAGACAGAAGTAGTACAAGAAGCGAGAGCAGAAATGCTCTTGGGTAAATGAACAAACCGTTTAATTTCTTGAAACTGGATAGTCGTTCTGAGACAGATAATGATTAGATTTACAAGTCTTCTAGTAGCGAGAGAAATGAAAGCTTGCT
>JAEEGK010012033.1_pt1 | contig 19707 bp, 12 predicted proteins | sample 8958771 | NCBI WGS metagenome assembly JAEEGK01 (sample SAMN16246547, study PRJNA631951) | gut metagenome | biome: gut microbiome; feature: rumen; material: SC-attached | host: Bos | place: Iran: Karaj | collected 2018-10
GCTCGGTGATGACGCCGAGAAAACGTTCGAGGGAGCCGAAGACCACGCGGTGGACCATCACCGGACGATGTGTCTCACCGTCCGCGCCGGTATACTCCAGTTCGAAACGCTCGGGCAGCTGGCTGTCCAACTGAATGGTGCCGCACTGCCAGGTCCGGCCCAGGCAGTCCTCGATATGGAAGTCCAGCTTGGGGCCGTAGAATGCGCCGTCGCCGGGGTTGATGGTATAGGTCTTCCCCAGGCTGGTGATGGCGTCCGCCAAAGCATTGGTCGCAATTTCCCAGTCCGCCTCCGTACCGATATGGTCGTCCGGCATGGTGCTCAATTCGATCGTATAGGGCAGGCGGAAAAGGGAGTAAACCTCATCGAAAAGCTGCGCGATGCGCATGACCTCGTCTTTGATCTGCTCCTTGGCCAGCAGGATATGCGCGTCGTCCTGGGTGAAGCAGCGGACGCGGAACATGCCGTGAAGCGCGCCGGAAAGCTCATGGCGATGAACGGTGCCCAGCTCGGAATAGCGAAGGGGCAGCTCCCGGTAGGAATGGGGTTCCAGGGAGTAGACCAGAATGCTGCCGGGGCAGTTCATGGGCTTGATGGCAAAATCCTCGCCGTCAATGAGCGTGGTGTACATATTGTCCTTGTAGTGGTCCCAGTGGCCGCTGGTTTCCCACAGGGTGCGGCGCATGATCTGGGGAGTCATGATCTCCAGGTAATCCCACTTTTTGTGCACCTGGCGCCAGTATTCGATGAGCGTATTCCGGAGGATCATGCCGTTATGCAGATAGAAAGGGAAGCCGGGGGCCTCGTCCCGGAAGGCGAACAGGCCCAGCTCCTTGCCCAGCTTCCGATGATCCCGTTTCTTGGCCTCCTCGATCCGCTGAAGGTAGGCGTCCAGCTCCTCCTTCTTGGGGAAGCAGGTGCCGTAGATCCGCTGGAGCATCTTCCGCTTGGAGTCCCCGCGCCAGTAGGCGCCGGTGCAGCTGGTGAGCTTGATGGCGTTGCCCTTCAGCTTTCCGGTGCTCACCAGATGGGGGCCTGCGCACAGGTCCGTAAAATCTCCCTGGCTGTAGAAGGAGATGGCCACGTCCTCCGGCAGATCCTGGATGAGTTCCACCTTGTAGGGCTCCTCCAGGCTTTCCATATACTGGATGGCCTGGGCGCGGGGCATCTCATACCGGACCAGCGGGATGTTCTCCTTGATGATCTTGCGCATCTCCACCTCCAGCTTCGCCAGGATATCCGGCGTGAAGGGGAAATCGCTGTCCACATCATAATAGAAGCCGTCGTCGATGGCGGGGCCGATAGCCAGCTTCACCTCGGGATAGAGGCGCTTCACCGCCTGGGCCAGGACGTGGGAGCAGGTATGCCGGAAGGCCAGACGGCCGCCCTCGTCCTCAAAGGTGTGGAAATTGACGGTGCAGTCGTGCTTCAGGGGCAGGGGCAGGCCGTGCACCTCCCCGTCCACGGTGGCGGACAGGACCTTCCGGGCAAAGCCCTCCGAGATCTTTTCGGCCACGTCCAGCAGGGTGCTCCCCTTTTCCACCTGGATGACGCTGCCGTCCTTCAGGGTCACGTTGATCATGTGTGATAACCTCCTTGGGCGTCCATACGAAAGACTACCCATTTGTAAATTATATCACAGGCCGTATGCCTATAATATGCCGAATATCGCGCCGATCCCCAGAGTGATCAGCAGCAGAACGGGCTGATGCAGGATATAGATCAGCAGGGCGTGCCGTCCCACAGCGGGGAAAAAGGGCACGCGGTAGGTATAAAACCCCTCCGGCAGCTTCCCCGCCCGGATCTTCTCCCCCAGCCAGGTGCCGAAGAGGAAGACGAAGAGCCAGGGAAACAGGGGGAAGTAATCCGCCGAATAAAACCCCTCCGCAATGAAACCGAAGGGAAAGAGCCATTCCGGCCCGTCGATCAGCACCCCGTTTGCCAGCCGGGCTGTCAGGACCGTGGCCAGAACGCAGAAAAGGATCATCCCCCAATCCGGCAGCCGGTCCCAGAACCGGTGGGTAAAGCCGTAAAAGAGCATACAAACCGCCAGCATATGCAGCACGCCGCAGACGATGAGGACGCCCGGCTCCCAGCCCAGCAGCTTCCCGCCCAGATGATCCCCCAGCCAGGTCACGGCGGTGAGGGCCAGGGCGATGAGCAGAAGGATCCCGCCCCGGCGGAGATTGCTGCGGGAAAAGCGGGAGGATACCCCGGACAGGAGGATGAAGCAGCCTGCAAAGAAATAGTGCAGCACGTTGAAGACGGGATTGGAAAAGATCCACCAGGGGGCGCCCAGAAAGGCCGCCAGGTCATAGAAGAAATGGTGGAAGCACATGAGGACCACGCAGAAGCCCCGCAGGGCGTCGATGGCCTGGATGCGTCCGCCGGAATAAGAACTCATTTGGTCACGTTGAAACGGAAGAGGACGATATCCCCGTCCTGCATGACGTAGTCCTTGCCTTCGCTGCGGATCAGGCCCTTCTCCTTGGCGGCCTGCATGGTGCCTGCCTTCACCAGATCGTCGAAGGAGACCACTTCCGCCCGGATGAAGCCCCGTTCGATATCCGTATGGATCTTCCCCGCCGCCTGGGGCGCCTTGGAGCCCTTCTTGATGGTCCAGGCCCGGACCTCCGGCTTGCCCGCGGTGAGGAAGCTCATGAGGCCCAGCAGATCATAGGCGCAGTTGATGAGCCGGTTGAGGCCCAGCTCCTTGATGCCCATCTCCTCCAGGAAGGGCTCCCGCTCCTCCTCCGGCATCTCCATCAGATCCATCTCCAGCCGGGCGCAGATGGGCATGCACTGCTCCCCCTGCTCCTGGGCGAAGGCCTTCAGCTTCAGATAGTTCTCGTTATGCTCCAGATCCGCGTAGCCGTCCTCGCTCAGGTTGGCCACGTAGATCACCTGCTTCAGGCTCAGGAGGCCGCCATCCAGGAAATAATACTGGTCCTCGTCGGCGATGGGGTAGGTCCGGGCGGGCTGGCCTTCGTTCAGGTGCTGCAGAAGGCCTTCGAAGAGATCCGCCTCGTGCTTGTATTTCTTGTCCCCCTTCATGTTCTTCCGGGCCTTCTCCAGGCGGCGTTCCACCACTTCGATATCCGCCAGCACCAGCTCCAGGTTCAGCACCTCCACGTCCCGGAGGGAATCCGCCGGTTCGTCGAAGATCTCGTCGTTGTCGAAGCAGCGCACCACGTGCACCAGGGCGTCCGTCTGCCGGACGGCGGCCAGGTACTTGTTCCCGGAGCCTTCGCCCCGGGCCAGGCCCGCGATATCCACGAACTCGATGGTGGCGGGGGTGACTTTATCCGGCTGATGGAGCTGCGCCAGCCAGTCCAGCCGGCTGTCCGGCACCTTCACGACCCCCAGGTTGGGCTTATCGTCAAAGGAGCGGTACATGGCGGTCTCCGCCTTTTCGCCGGTCATGGCGTTGAACAGGGTGCTCTTGCCCACGTTGGGCAGACCCACGATGCCTAATTTCATGTGTTAAGCCTCCCATCTCGGAAGATTAAATGAGTATAACACAGCTCCGGACTTTGTACAAGCCCGGAGCCGCAAAAACCGTCATCCGGCTCAGCCGCCGGTCTCCCCCAGCAGCTGATCCAGGTTATCCCGATAGGCCTGGAGGTCCGCCCCCACGACCATATTCCCCAACAGGTTCCCCCGGCTGTCCACAAATACCGTGGCGGGGATATACTGCACGTTCAGCAGGTCCCCCATCTCGTTACTGGGGCGCAGGACGGTATAGGTGATCCCCGCCTTGATCATGAGGGTCTTGGCGCTCTCAATGGCGGAATCCGAGGTGCCGTCCAGAAGGATGCCGACCACCTCCACGCCCCGGTCCCGGTACTCCATGTACAGTTCCTCCAGATCCGGCAGCTCCCGGATGCAGGGGGAGCACCAGGTGGCCCAGAGGTTGATCATCGTCACCTTGGCTTTCCCGAAGAGATTCTCGCTGGTCACTTTGCTGCCGTCGATATCCTTCGCGGTGAAGGAGAGGCTGGTCAGGCGGGCGTCCGTCGCCTCCTGGGCCGCCTCCTTTTTCCCGCAGGCGCAGAGGGTCAGGAGCAGGATCAGGGCCAAAGTCATAAGCTTCGCGGACTTAAACCAAAACGTTTTCATCTTGCACCTCGTTGTCGCATATCCTCACTTTGTCCATCAGGGTTTAATCAATATAACACAGCGCCGGGCTTCTTACAAGCCCGGCGCAAAAGCGTGCCGACGTCGGCATATTTACGGGATACTGCCCTCTCCTGCGAGATCGATCATCTGCCGCAGCAGATGGGCCTCCTCCGGGAAGGCCGCCAGCGCCTCCGCCCAGGCGCCGGGGTCCGCCTCGTACTGATCCCGTAGGACGGCGGCAAGGAGCTCTGCATAAGCCCCGTCTGAGCGGAGGGCGGCGGTCATCACGTAAATGTCCCGCCGGACCTGCCCTTCCCCGACTGCGGCTTGGCTTAGAGATTCATACAGGTTTTCCAACTGTCCGTCCCGGCTCAGCCTGTCCCAATCCGCCGGGGAATACTCGGACAATTCTTTCAAAAGGGCAAATCCGGGCGCTTCTTCCATGATCCCATACGTCTCCGGATCGAAGGAGCCATACCAGTCGCCTTCTCCCCAGTCGGCGGTATTCTCGTTGTAGGCCTCCATGCTCCGAAGAAGCTCCTGTCTCCGGTTCTCGGGGAGCTTGTCCATCTCCTCCCGGAGCTCCTCCGCGGGCTTTTGGGCCATGGCCCGCATGAGCCGCCAGTCACGGGTATTGCCGGAAGTGAGAAAGTACAGCTCCAGGAGCTGCTCCGTGCTCAGGCGTTCATCCGGGAAGTCCCAGCCCAGACCGTAGGGCAGCCAGACCGTAGCCCCGCCGGAGCCCATGGCCAGGAGCCGCCAGGTCCCGTCCACCAACCCCACCGTGGTTTCGCTCCACCAGGGACGCCAGCCCGCGTACGGTCCTTCCTCCAGGGCGACGCCCAGGCCCGGACCCGCCTGGAACCAGAGCTCGTTCTTCTCGTCCACGTCCAGAGCCAGACGCATGACGAAGCAGAAATTGGGAAAATCCTCCCCATAGTAGGCGTCGAACAGCTCGGCGGCGAGCACCCCCGCGCCGTAAGGCCTGCCATAGGAGCACCAATCGGGTCGGTCCAGAAGCAGGGCGGCGTACTGCTCGGATACCTGTCTCGCCACTTCCTCAAGATCCGTGACCGTGCCGGGGACGGCGATCCGGTCATAGAATTTCTCGGTCATCTCCGCCTGTCCGGCGTAGCCCAGGAAGCAGTCATAGAGGGGCGCTGTGTCATCCCCGACGGGCTCCGGTCGGAACCAGTGCCCGGTCCCGTCTCCCTCGACCCAGAGCAGCAGGTTTTCCTCTCCATAAACGGTGAAGCTCGCCTCCTCTGTCCGGATGCGCAGGAACGGGCCGGAGGGGTCCGTCGGCAGGGCCGCGGCCTCGCTTTCCGTAAGCGGGGACCATGTGTAATCCGTCTTCATACGGTAGCCCTGGGAGCTCTGTACATTGGGAACTTTGTACCGGGAGCCCGGGTAGGTGTATTCGTCCAGACGGCCGTTGGCTTCCACGGAGATTTGGAAGTCCGAGCCCTGGAGGCCGTAAGTGCCGAAGACCCGGTCCGCGGCATCCCGGAACTGCTGGGTAATCTTATCCCCAGCAGGCTCTTCCCCGCTGCTCTCCGCCGTCCGGCCTCCGGGGACGGTGAAGCTCTCCAGCATGGCCTCCAGCAGCCGGGGTTCATCCAGGATCTCCGGGGAACCGGTGATCCGCTCCGGGTCATATTGGGTGAAGACCAGCCAGAGTTTCCCGTTCTCCCCCTCGATATACCGCTCCGCCTGGCCTTCCGCAAGGGCCGGGCGCTCTGCCGTCAGCTCCTCCCGGCTCGCTGCCCGCACGGCGATGCTGGAGCCGGTGCCGTACCGGGACACCCATCGTGCCGTACCCCCGCTGCTCGCCTCCGACCAGCCTGAGATGGGGATATAGAGATACCAGCCGTCAACGTCCCAGCGGCGGGCGGGATGATTGCCTCCCGTTCCCTCGGGCAGCAGGTCCAGGGTCCAGGGCGGCAGATCCGGGCGATAGGTCCGCACGTACCAGTCGTACAGCATCTCCTCCGGGGTCTCCTCATAGTAGAAAAGTCCGCCCATGTCGTCGTTGTTGGGCCGGTCATGAAGGGGCGTCACACTGCCGTCCGGATATCGGAGCATCACCAGGGAATGGCCTCCCTGACCTTCCAGGTCATACCAGCCCTCTTCATCCATTGACATGCCCCCCACCAGGGCAATGCTGCCGGGCTCCGCATCCGGCTTCACTTCCAACACATAGCCGTACAGCTCCAGGGTCCCCTCCGGAGCCAGATCGGAAAGCTTCCCCGTCTTCTGCAGAAATACCCGGGTATCCAGCACGGGGACCGTCATCTCCCCGCCGCCGTCCGCGGCGACGCAAGTCACCTCTTTCATCTCCCGCCGCAGGGAATCCAGATAGGCCTCAGGCCGCACATACTCCCCGCTGACCGGATGTGGGGTAGCTGAAGGACCCTCCTCAGCCGTTTCCCTCCCCTTCGGTCCCGTGAAGGTCACGAGGCAGACGACGGCCGCCAGGACCAGCGCCGCCGCCAGGGCAATGAACAGGGGCTTTCTGTGCTCCGCGATCCGTCGGATCCGGTCCTTCATCTGCCGCTTCCCCGCGGTCATGGTGGTGGCGGTGAGCACGGGATTCCCCGCCCGGCCCACGGGGATGAGCTTCAGCAGCGTCTCCCCATAGGGGATGCGTTTCTCCTCCCCCAGCCTTCGCAGAACGCCCTCGTCGCAGGCCAGCTCGCAGTCGATCCTGCTGAAGTGGGCCGCCAGCCATACCAGTGGATCGAACCACCAGATCACCAGGCACAGGCTCCGCAGCAGGGACCACAGGGGATCCAGATGCCGGGCGTGGGTCTCCTCATGGGCGATCACGTACCGCAGGGTCTCCGGGTCCTTCGCCGCCGCGCTGGTGACATAGATCTTTGGTTTACATAACCCAAACAGACAGGGGGACGGGATATCGTCGCAGAGATAGACCGGGTACCGGCTCTCCGCCCCCTCCAGGGACACCCGGGTACGCCGGAGTTTTAAGGCAAAGCGGAGATTTTCTGCCAGGAACAGGAGGGCCATAAAGCCCATGCCTACGTACCACATGAGACGCAGGGCGTCCTGAACCGTGAGGCTGCTCATCATTCGCACATAGGCTCTGTCGTCCAGCTCGCTGTCGCTGAAGGCGGACAGGTCCTCCCCCGCGTTCCGCGCCTCTTCCATCACCTGCTCGTATGCCCTGGTGTAACTCATACGGGGCATGTTTTGCTTGTAAGCCTCGGACGCCGTCTCCCAAACCTGCGTCTGCTTCACCGGCTCCGCCGCGGTGAGCACGCTGTACTTCAAAGCGGGCAGGTTCGCCGGGATCAGCAGCCGCAGGAGCACCAGGGCCCACAGGGCGTACTGGGCCCGGCGGGAGATGGTCCTCCGGAACAGGAGGCGCAGCAGAAGCACCGCCGGGATCAGCACGGAGGAGGTGATGAGGATCTCCTTCATTTCCCCTCCCCTGCCTTTCTCAGGATGGCCGAAAGCTCCTCGATGTCCTCCCTGCTCAGAGCGTGATCCTCCACCAGGGCGCTCATCATGAGCCCCAGCTTCCCGCCGTACACCCGGTCCAGGAAGCCCGCGGTCTCCTCCCGCCTGGCCTCCTCCGCGGCGATCACGGGATAGTATTCCCGGGCCCGGCCCGCCTGCTCCCAGCGCACCGCCCCCTTGCTCTCCAGCCGGGTGAGCATGGTGATAACGGTATGCTTCGTCCAGCCCGTGTCCGCCTCCAGGGCCCGGGTGAGCTGCATCAGGGTCATGGGGGCTTCCGACCAGAGCTGATTCATCAGCTTCCATTCCATATTGGACAGGGATACGCTCATGGGTTCGTCCTCCCGAAAGAATTTGGTTGACATCTGTTTAACTGCATCCTAGCACATAGTTAAACAGTTGTCAACCAGTAATTTCAGGAAAGGGGCGGAAGTTTTGAGTCTGCAGGCGCGGCACTTGCCAGGGAACTGTATCATGGATCGTTTCTGCTGATGTTTTCGTCCAATTGCCTCCGGCGAGGTCGCGCGCGATTTTCATTTCTGCCAATGTCTTCGTCAGGTTGCCTCCGGCGGTCCGGTTTCTTTCCGGCGTGGAAAGAAACCGAAGAAAGAAAGCCGCCAAAGGGGACCTATTCCGAGGCGGTCCCCTTTGGAATCCCTCCCCGACGGCCAAGGCGGGACCTGCGGGCCCCTCCCTTGGATCCTCCCCGGGAATTACGGGGACTTACGAAGGACGGAGGATGATACATTGTCCCCAGCAAGGGAGTTCGGCCGCTGCAGCAGGAGACGGTGAACTGTGCCAGGGTACAGATCAGCACCCTGAAAAGCCATTCGGCTTTGCCTGCAGCACCAGCAGACACAACAGACTCACGTCCTGCACCCGCCTGTTCTCCGCCGCGTCAATGCCCCCTTCGCTTCAGCGCCCGCCGCACCGGGGTGCAGGGGCGGAGCCCCGCCGCGCTCTTTCCCCGGTTTCTCTCGCGTCAGAGAAATCGGGCCGCCGGAGGCAATTGGACGAAACCATCAACAGAAACGATCCATGATTCCGCTGACAGATACGGCGCTCCCCACGTTCCGTAATACTCAGCTCCCTTGATCCGCCGGGACAAAAAGCCGGGCGGGGATCCCTCCCCGCCCGATCATGATTCGGTTGTCACTGGGGCATCGAAGTGCCATGATCCTCCGGTTTCGGCGGCCTCGCCCAGTCCGGGTCGCCCTCGGGCTCCACCCATTCCCCTTCTTCGGGGATCTGCATGGGCTCCTCCGGCGCGCCGGGAGCGTCCCCGGCGGGAGCCTGGGGTTCCGGTTCGGGTTCCGGCTCCTGGGGCAGCGCCCGGTTTTTGACCACATAGGCAAAGGTCTCGCTGTCCATCACCTCATGCTCCAGCAGGTACTGGGCGGTGAGGTGGAGGATATCCATATTCTCCTGCAGGAGGGCGGCGCAGCGCTGATAGCCATCCTCCATGATCCGCTTGATCTCCTCGTCGATGGCCGCGGCAAACTTCTCGGAGTAGCTCTTGGTATGGCCGTAATCCCGGCCCAGGAAGACCTCTCCGCTGCCGGAGTCGTACACCACGGGGCCCAGGGAATCGCTCATGCCGTAGCGCATGACCATGCTCTTGGCGATGGAAGTAGCCCGGTCCAGGTCGTTGCTGGCCCCGGTGGAGATATCGTTCAGCACCAGTTTTTCCGCCACACGGCCGCCCAGCAGGGAAACGATCTCGTCCAGCATCTCGCTCTGGGAATTGAAGCTCTTGTCCTCCTGGGGCAGGTAGATGGTCATGCCGCCGGCCATGCCCCGGGGGATGATGCTGATCTGATGCACCGGGTCGGAATGCTCCAGAGCGGCGGAGACCACGGCGTGCCCCGCCTCATGGAAGGCGGTGAGCCTGCGCTCCTTGTCGGAGACCACACGGCTCTTTTTCTCCGGACCGGCGATGACCTTGATCATCGCCTCCTCCACCTCCGCCATGGTGATGAAGCGCTTGTTCCGGCGGGCCGCCAACAGGGCGGATTCGTTCAGCAGGTTTTCCAGATCCGCGCCGGTGAAGCCGATGGTGGTCTTGGCGATGGTGGCCAGGTTCACGTCCTCCGCCAGGGGCTTGCCTTTGGAATGGACCTTCAGGATGGCCTCTCTGCCCTTCACGTCCGGGAGGCCCACGTAGACCTGCCGGTCGAAGCGGCCGGGACGAAGAAGAGCCTTATCCAGGATATCCTGCCGGTTGGTGGCCGCCATGACGATGACGCCCTCGTTGGTGGCGAAGCCGTCCATCTCCACCAGGAGCTGGTTCAGGGTCTGCTCCCGTTCGTCGTGCCCGCCGCCCAGGCCCGCGCCGCGCTGACGGCCCACGGCGTCGATCTCATCGATGAAGATGATGGCGGGCGCCGCCTTCTTTGCCTGGTCGAACAGATCCCTGACGCGGCTTGCGCCCACGCCCACGTACAGCTCAACGAAATCGGAGCCGGAAATGGAGAGGAACTGCACCCCCGCCTCCCCGGCCACGGCCTTGGCCAGCAGGGTCTTGCCGGTGCCCGGAGGTCCCACCAGGAGCACGCCCTTGGGGATGCGGGCCCCCAGCTCCACAAAACGCTTGGGATCCTTCAGGAACTCCACGATCTCCCGGAGCTCCTCCTTTTCCTCGTCCTCCCCCGCCACATCGGCGAAGGTGACCTTCTTGTCCCCGGTCCCCACCCGGGTCCTGGCCCGGCCGAAGCGCATGGCGGTCTTGTCCCCGCCTGCGCCGCCCCGGTTCATCATCACGAACCACAGGACGCCGAACACCACCAGGATGATCAGATACGGGATGAAAGGCAGATACCAGGGAGCCTCCCAGCCCGTTTTCAAATCGTATTCCTTCAGGACGCCTTCGCCCCATTGCTCATCGATGAGCTCATGGAGATCCTCGTAGAACACGGAGAAGCTGTACAGCTGATGGACGACGGTGTACCGTCCGCCGTAGGGCTCCTTCAGGGTCAGGATCAGGGAATCGCCCTCCAGCACGAAGGAGCTGACCTGATTGTTCCGGAAGAGATCCCGGACCTGGGAATAGGTCATATTCAAGGCGTCCGTCTCCCGGTTGCTGGTCATCAGAAAGATCACGGCGACGAGCACCACCAGCACCAGGATATAGAATCCGATATCTTTCGGCCGTCTTTCCCTCTTATTCAAATACGCTTCCCTCCTTCGGCTCCGGCTTCCTCTTCCTCAAAATGGAGGATGCACACGTCCGGCAGCTGCCGGTATTTCTGGGCATAATCCAGACCGTACCCCACCACGAAGGCGTCGGGAATGGCGAAGCCGCAGTAATCCGGCTCCAGCTGCGTCTTCCGGCGGGAGGGCTTGTTCAGAATGGTGCAGATCTTCACGCTGGCGGCCTGACGGTTCGCCAGATAGCTTTTCAGGTAGGCCAGGGTGTTGCCGCTGTCCACGATATCCTCAACGATCAGCACGTGCTTGCCGGTGAGATCGTTTTCAAGATCCAGCTTGATGTTCACGTTGCCGGAGGTGGTGGTGGCGTCCCCGTAGGAGGAGACCATCATGAAGCACATCTCCAGCTGATCCAGATGGACCTTTCGGGCCAGGTCTGCCATGAACACATAGGACCCCTTCAGTATGCCCAGAAAGATGGTGTCCTTGCCGGCGTAATCCCGGTCGATCTGCCGCGCCAGCTCCGTGACCTTTTCCTCGATCTGCGCCGCGGTGATCATGGTCTCCAGATACTTTACTTCCGGCATGGTTCGTTCCTTTCCGACAGGAGGATCGCCCCGTCCGCCTCACCGTCGCCGGCGGCCGCCCGCTCCGCCGTACCCAGGCCGGGCACGGCCACGACCCCCAGGTCGTCCGCAAATACGGGCCAGGAATCCCGCTCCAGGGCGGGGATCCTCTCCTCGATCATCCATTTTTTCAGAGTCTTCTCGCCGATTCTCCCGGCAATGCGCAGAGTATCCCCGATTTTTCGGGGCCTAACGTGAATACTACCACAGATGTTTGAATTTTTGAAGCGGAAAATTTGGAACTTTTCGTGAACATTTGCGGCGTCCCCGGCGGATACCCGGCATACGCGCTGTCCCGTGGCGGGGACGGTCTGCCAGACCCCGGGCTCCAGGAGGATATCGTAGGGCTCCCCGTCGTTCCCGCCCCTGCGCAGGCGCAGGAGATCGAATTCTCGGCTGGCCCGCAGGCCGCCGGGGAGGTCCAGCCGGGCCAGACCGCCGGTCCCGGCCGCCAGCTCCAGCAGGGCGGCGACGTGTTTTTGCTCCAGACGGATCTCCAGGCGCTCCGCCCCCAGGCGCAGGGCGCGGGAGGCGACGGGCTCCGGCGAGGAAAGGAGTCTCCCGCAGGAGAACCGGACCTCTCCGGCGCTTCCCGGTCCCCCACCCCTTTCAGGGGAGGCAGCATCCGGCTTCCCCCGCAAGGCGGATGACTGAGAGGTTTCCCCCGCCAGTTCCTCCGCCAGGGAGCACAGGTATTCCTCATCCTGCCGCAGCAGCTGCGAGGCGGCCAGGGCCGCCCGGGGAAACTCCGGATTCAGCTCCCGGAGCACCGGCAGCACCCGGTGGCGCAGCAGGTTCCGGTCCCCCTCCTCCAGGGCGTTGGTGGAATCCTCCACATGGGGCAGGCCGTGCTCCGCCAGATACTCCAGGATCTCCTCCCGGGCAGCGGGAAGCAGGGGACGGATGATCCCCTCCCGCACCGGGGGGATGCCGCAGAGCCCCCGCAGCCCCGCGCCCCGGCACAGGTTCAGCAGCAGGGTCTCGGCGTTGTCCTCCGCCTGGTGGGCGGTGGCGATGCGGCAGCGGCCCAGGCTTTTGGCGGTCTCCCTCAGAAAGGCATAGCGCAGCTCCCGGGCGGCTTCCTCCAGCCCCATGCCCTTCGCCGCGGCATAGGCGGGGACGTCTCCCCGGCCCTGGTGCAGCGGGATGGACAGATCCCGGCAGAGAGCGGCGGCGAAATCCCGGTCCCGGTCCGCCTCCGCACCCCGGATCCCATGGTGATAGTGGGCCGCCTCCAGGCGGAAGCCCAGCTCCCCGGAGAGCCGCAGGAGCAGATGCAGGAGACAAACTGAGTCCGCGCCGCCGCTCAGGGCGCACAGGAGGGTATCCGTATCCTCCAGCATTCTCTGGGCTTCCATCCAGGCGCGGACTCGTTCCAGGAGATCCGGATCAGTCCTCATGGTGCACCGTATCCAGGGACATATAAGTGGTGTATTCGGGGATCCACTGGACGTTGATGGTCCCGGTGTTCCCGTGGCGGTTCTTCAGGACGATCAGCTCGCCGGTATTGTGCTCCGTGCTCTCCCGGTTGAAGTAATCCTCCCGGTACAGGCCCAGGACGATATCCGCGTCCTGCTCCAGGGAGCCGGATTCCCGCAGGTCCGAAAGCACGGGGCGTTTGTCCGTCCGCTGGGTGCTGGCCCGGCTCAGCTGGCTCAGGCACAGCACCGGCACGTTCAGCTCCTTGGCCATGATCTTCAGCATCCGGCTGATCTCGCTCACCGCCTGAAGACGGTTCTCCGCCTCTCCCTTTCCGGCACTGGACATGAGCTGGAGATAGTCGATCACCACCAGCCCCAGGTCCTTCACCCGGCGGCACTGGGCCTTGATATCCGAAACCGTAACGGTAGAATTGTCGCTGATGAGGATCCGGGTCTTGCTGATGGCGGCGGTGGCGGCGCTGAGCTTCTGCCAGTCCCCCCGGTCCAGCAGGCCCGTATGCAGCTTCTTCAGATCCACGTAGGCCTCCCCGGACAGGAGGCGGGCCGCCAGCTGCTGCTTGGACATTTCCAGAGAGAAGATCGCAACGCCCCTGCCGGTCTTCTTCCCCACATGCAGGGCGACGTTCAGTCCCAGGCTGGTCTTGCCCATGCCGGGACGGGAGGCCAGGATGATCAGGTCGCTGTTGTTCAGGCCCATGATCATGTTGTCCAGATCCCCCAGACCGGTGGGCAGGCCGGGGATGCCGCCCTTGTTCTTGCTCAGCTCGGCCAGATTCTGGTAGACCCCGCTGAGGATGCGGCCCACGGGCTCCAGCCCGTCGATGTTCCGGCCCTGGCGCAGGGCATAGATCTTCTGCTCCGCCGCCTCCAGCACGTCCTCGCTGGTGCCGGTGCCCTCCGCCACCGCGGCGGTGATCTCCTGGGCCACGTTGGCGATGCCCCGGAGCAGGGCCCGGTCCTTCACGATGGCCACGTACTGCATCACGTTGGTGGGGCTGGGGGTGACGCTCATGAGCTCCACCAGGTAAGCCTGGGCGCTCTGGGGATCGAAGCCCCCCTGACGCTTCATCTCATCCAGCACCGTCACCGCGTCGATGGGCTTGGCAAAATTGAACATGGAGCAGATCACTTCGTAAATGCCCCTGTTCAGCTCAGTATAGAATTCCTCAGGCCGCAGCTGGGAAATGACCTGAGCCGCATATTGGGAATCGATCAGCAGAGCGCCCAGCACGGCCTGTTCCGCCTCCGCGCTGTGGGGCATCTGTCTGCCGAACAGTTCATCCATGGGTCATACCCTCCTTGGGCCGGGGATCGTTTCCCCGCTTAACCTTCCACCACCAGGAGATGGATGGTCCCGCTCACCTCGTAGCCCAGCTTGCAGCGCAGCTCATAGGAACCGAAGCTCTTGATGTTCTCCTCCAGGAGGATCCGGTTCTTCTCCAGTTCGATGCCGTACTGCTCCTTCAGCGCGTCCGCCACTTCCTTATTGGTCACGGAGCCGAAGAGCTTGCCGTTCTCCCCGCCCCGGGCCTTCACCTTGACCACGCAGGACTCCAGCTGCTTGGCGTGCTCCTGGGCCTGGGCCTTTTCCTTCGCCGCCTGGGCTGCCTTGGCCTTTTCCTTCAGGGCCAGGGCGTTGAGATTGTCCGCCGTGGCCTTCATGGCCAGGCCTCTGGGGATGAGGTAGTTCCGGGCGTAGCCTTCGGAGACCTCCTTCAGTTCGCCCTTCTTCCCCTGTCCCTTCACATCTGCAGTCAGGATCACTTTCATGTGTTTCCCTCCGATCTCATATCGTTTTCCAGGAATTCATCGATGGCCGCTTTCAGTTCGGCCTCCACTTCTTCCAGGCTTTTGCCCCGGATCTGGGCCCCGGCGGTGTTGCGGTTGCCGCCGCCTCCCAGCTTTTCCAGGATCACCTGGACGTTGATCTGATCAAGGCTCCGACCGGAGATATTGATCCCCTCCCCCGCGCCGTAGAGGACGAAGGAGGCGTCGATCCCGGTGATGTTGATGAGCTCATCCGCAGCCTGGCTGGCCACCACCCGGTCCCGATTGTCTCCGCAGGCGGCGATGGCCACCACGTCCCGATAGATCTCCGCCTTGCGGATGATGTCGTACCGGGCGACGGTATTCTCCAGCCCGTTCTGGAAGAGCTTTTTCACCTCGGTGGTATCCGAGCCGCTGCGCCGCAGGAAGGCGGCGGCCTCGAAGGTCCGGCTGCCGGTGCGCATGGTGAAGTTCTTTGTATCCAGCACGATGCCCGCCAGCACGGCTTCCGCCTCGATCTTCAGGATATCCTTGGGTTCCACCATGTACTGGAGAAGCTCCGTCACCAGCTCCGCCGCCGAGGAGGCGTAGGGCTCATGGAAATTCAGGTTGGCGTTGACGATATAATCCGCCGCCCGGCGATGGTGGTCCACCACCGCCACCTTGCCGCAGGACTGGAGCAGGCTCTCCGCCTCCACCTGATCCGGCCGATTGGTATCCACCACCACCAGAAGGGTACGGCTGTCGGCGTAAGCCTGGGCTTCGCTTTCGGAAACGAAGGCGTCCCGGTACAGAGGCTGCTGCCGCAGCTCCCGGATGAGCTGACCAGCCATGTTCTGCTCCGGGTCCACCACGATCCGCGCGTTCTTTCCCCGCTTCCGGGCGATGCAGACGATGCCCGCCGCCGCGCCGATGCAGTCCAGATCCCCGTTCCGGTGGCCCATGACCAGGATATTTCCCGCCTCGTCCATCAGGTCCCCCATGGCGTTGGCCATGACCCGGCTCTTTACCTTGGTGGCCCGGTCCACCGCCACGGTGTTCCCGCCGTAAAAGCTGTAGTTCATATTGGAGTTCACAACCGCCTGGTCGCCGCCTCTGGAGGTAGCCATCTCCACCCCCAGCATGGCGAAGCGGTAGCCATCCGCCAAGGTCTTGCCCTGCCGGCCGACGCCGATGCTCAGAGTGGCGGCGATCCCCGCCGCGTTCTGCACCCGGCGCACGGTATCCAGGACGGAGAAGCGGCCCTCCAGGAACTGCGCCATGTACCGCTCCTCAAAAATGAAGATATAGCGGTCCCGGTCGAAGCGGCAGAGATAGCCTTGGGCGGGAGCGCACCAGTCCCCGATCCGCTGGTCGATCATGGCCAGGAGGCGGGATTTCTCCGTTTCATCCAGATTCCGCAGGAGCTCTTCATAGTTATCCAGCAGCAGTACCGCCACCACCGGGCGGGAAGCCGCGTATTCCGCCGCCGTATTGGCGTAATCCGTCACGTCCACCAGGTAGGCCATGACCCAGGGATCGTCGGAGACGATCCCGCCGTCCACCCGGAAGAGATTGCCGAAGACCCGGTATTTCTTCTCTCCGATGACGGCCAGCTGATCCGAGCTGGTCTTTCCATCCCCCAGCCAGTCCCAGGAGAAATCCCCGATGAGTTCGTCTACGCGGTACTCGAAGGTGTGTTCCCGTTCCCCGGTGAGCTTCAGCAGGAGCTCGTTCACCCAGAGCACGTTCTGATCCTTCAGGTGGAAGATCACCATGGGCAGGGGCATATTGATGAGGGCGCCGGTGCTGCCGTCCTCCGAAGAATGGACGGAGGATTCCACATAGCGGAGCGCCTTTTTCTTCTGCCGGCGGGACATGAGGCGGGTGTAGAAAAGCAGGAGCAGGACCACCGCCGCTTCGCCGATGGCCAGATACCAGTACCGCAGCGCCAGAGCCGCGACGGTAAAGAGCAGGATCACCACAAAATACAGGCGCATGGACGGCCTTATCAGTCTGGCCAAACCGGAGCCCCTGGGTTTTCCCTTCATGGCACGCACTCCTCCTCGTCTTTTCTTGGCATTCTCCCCATAATAATTTATTTTACCAAAATCTCTATCTATTGGCAAGATTCTTTCGTGAAAATTCCCATGGGGAATAAATACCGCGCATGGGGCAGACAGATATGGAGAAAGTAAACTCCACAGACACAAGCGCACTCGAGCAAGGAGGCATGACCATGAAGGCGATCATACTCCTTCGCCCCGGACCCGCTTCGCTGGGCTCCGGGGCGAGAAGGGCCGCATCGCCGCCGCGCGCCTCAGGGCATGCCCTTCGACACTTGCTGCGATAGAGGGATTTTCGGTCAGAAATGAATTCCGCCCGAAAATGATTCCGACTTGATTCGCGCCTGCGGGCTCGAACTCTGCCGAGGGCAGGATTGATGTATCATTAACACGCGCAAGGAGGCATGTCCATGAAGGCGATCATTCTGGCGGGAGGCGAAGGGAGCCGTCTCCGCCCCCTGAGTCTGCTGCGGCCCAAGCCCATGCTCCGGCTCCTGGGGATCCCCCTGCTGGAGCATCTGATCCGGCTTCTGGCCGATCATGGCTATACGGAGCTCTGCATGACGCTGGGATACCTGCCGGAGCCCATCCGGACCTATTTCGGAGACGGGGCGGAATGGAACGTATCCATCGAATACCGGGCGGAAAAGCTCCCCCTGGGCACCGCCGGAAGCGTGGGGGCCTGCCGGGATTTCGCAGGGGGCGAGGAAGTCCTGGTGATCAGCGGGGATGCCGCCTGCGCAGCGGATCTCACCGCCTTCCGCCGCTTCCACCGGGAGAAGGGAGGGGCGGCGACCCTGCTGGCCCGTCCCTGCCGGGACGCGCTGGAATACGGCCTGGTGCTGGCGGACCCGGGCGGGCGGGTACGGGGCTTCATCGAAAAGCCCTCCCCGGACCGGGTCTGTACGGACCTGGTGAACACGGGGATCTATCTGCTGAAGCCGGAGGTACTGGACCGCATCCCCGGGGAAGGAGCCTGGGATTTTGCCTCCGACCTCTTCCCCGTCCTGCTGGAACAGGAACCGGGGCTGTACGCCTGGGAAAGCCGAGAATACTGGAACGACGTTGGGACGCCGGAAGCGCTGCTGCGCACCAGCTTCGACGCCCTGGACGGGAGGCTCCCCCTGACGGTCCCTCCCTCCCGTCCGGACGTGCAGGTCATCCCTCCCTGCTGGGTCTCCCCCCAGGCGGCGGTGGCCCGGGGAGCCCGGGTAGGGCCTTACGCGGTGATCGGTCCCGGGAGCCGCCTGGGGGCGGGCTGCCGGGTGGACCACAGCATCCTGGATGGGGCGGCGGTCTCCTCCTGCTGCCGGGTGACGGGTTCGATCCTGGCCCGGGGAGTGTTCCTGGGGGAAGGGACGGAGGTCCGGGAGGGCTGCGTCCTGGCGGACGACGTGACCGTCGGCGCCGGGAGCTTCCTTCAGGCGGGGGTGAAGGTCTGGCCGGGAAAAACCCTGGCGGAAGGCTCCACCCTCACCCGCAGCCTGGCCGGGGAGCGGATCCAGATCCGGCTGTGCTTCGACCGGGACGCCCGGCTCCGGGGAAGGGCCGGAACAGAGTTCACTCCGGAGCTTCTCCTGCGCATGGGGAACGCCGGAACCGGTCTCCGGCGCTGCGGCGCCGCCTCTTGCGGCGGGGGGTACGCCGCTCTCCTGGCCCTGGCCTTCCTCACCGGCAGCGCCTCCGCCGGAAGGGAGACCTGCAAGCTGGACAGCTCCGATCCCGCCTCCGCCGCTTGGGCCTCTGCGCAGTACGGCCTGGATCTGACCCTGTTCATCCGCCAGGAGGGGGAACGGCTCACCCTGTATTTCTTCGACCGGGCGGGCCTGCCTCTGCCCCGGAAGCGGCAGCGGGAACTGGAGGCCGCAGGGGATCGGGAAGGGACCTGCGCGCTGCCGGAGGAATGCCGGGATCCCGGGCTCATCCTGGGCACGGAGGAAGCCCACGCGGCAGCCGCCGCCGCGGGCTGCGGTCCTCTCCAGGGCTTCCGGGCGGCGGTGACCGGCGGGCGGAGCCTGATCCGGGCCCTGCGCTGCCGTCAGGCGGAGATCCTGCCTCCCGGGGATGGGATCCCCTCCTTCCGCCTCTCTGAGGATGGGCTGACCCTGGAGGCCACGGATGAAGAGGGCCGGAGCTGGAGCTGGGACCGTCTCCTGTGCGCCCTGCTCCGGGCGGAGCTGCGGGGCGGGGAGGGCCCCCTCTGCCTTCCCTACTCCGCCCCGGAGGCGGCGGAGGAGGTGGCAGCCCAGGAGGGAGAGAGGCTGCTTCGCCTGGGGCGGGACGGGCAGGCGGCGGAGGAGGTCTGGCGTCTGCGGCCCTATGCCCGGGACGGCATGTTCCTGGCTCTGCGCCTCTGTCATTGGCTCCACAGCGCCCAGTCTCCCTTCCAAGGCCGTCTGGCCGACCTGATGGACAGTCTGCCAGCCTATGAGACCCGGGAGACAGAGCTCCCCATCCGCTCCGGCAGCGGCAGGCTGCTGCGGGCACTTCGGCAGGAATACGGCGGGGAGACCGTCTCCGGCTTAAAACTCCGTACGGCCAAGGGCTGCGCCACCATTTCCCCGGATACCCTGGGAAAACTGCGCATCCGGGCGGAGAGCACCGCCATGGAAGCCGCCGGAGAGCTCTGCGCCGAGCTGCGGGAGCGGCTGCGCCAGCTGGACGCCTGAAAATGGATCGCGCCTCGGCGGGCACGGGGATCGGGGTCATGCTCTCTCAGCGAGGGGGCTGACTGCGCGGCGCAATGTCAAAAAGCACAGGCCCCGCGGCATCATGCCGCAGGGCCTTGATAAAACAGAGTATTCTCAGAAATCCGCGCTGCCGGTGGTCCGGGGGAAGGGGATCACATCCCGGATGTTCGACACCCCGGTGAGGTACATGATGAGGCGCTCGAAGCCCAGGCCGAAGCCCGCGTGCTTCGTCCCGCCGTACCGCCGCAGGTCCAGGTACCACTGGTAGCCGGACTTGTCCAGCCCCAGCTCGTCCATGCGCTGTTCCAGCAGATCCAGCCGTTCCTCTCTCTGGCTGCCGCCGATGATCTCTCCGATGCCGGGGGCCAGGCAGTCCACCGCCGCCACAGTC
>JAEEGK010012034.1_pt1 | contig 19706 bp, 12 predicted proteins | sample 8958771 | NCBI WGS metagenome assembly JAEEGK01 (sample SAMN16246547, study PRJNA631951) | gut metagenome | biome: gut microbiome; feature: rumen; material: SC-attached | host: Bos | place: Iran: Karaj | collected 2018-10
TAATAATAATAATAATAATATTAATAATAATAATAATAACAATAATAATAATATGATTCAAAATCAAAAAGATTTATTTGATAAATTATATATAGGACCAAGTTTGAAAGTATTTCAACAAACAATTATGTGTGAGAAAAAAACGATGGATAATAAACATGAATTTGCTTTTGGAGGTTTTTATTTAGATAATAATACAAATACATATCATTTTATATATAAAATAAATTTAGCAACAACAAATTTACCTTGGTTAGCAGTTGGATTATGTGATAAAGATTTTGTAATAGATAATAATTATAAATTTAGATCAAAAGAAAATGGTTTTTTTGGTATTTCTACTAATGGAAAAATATGGAATAATAATAATAAAAATGAATTTTGTAAAAGCTTTTGGGATGGTAATGTTGATAAAAATGAAATTCAAGTTACTTTTGATTATTTTCCTAATGATAAAATATTACGTTTTGATTATAATAATCTATGTGATGGGACTTTACATGATGTTTATGCGAAGAAAAGTGCTTGGTTAACTTTTTGTATTGTTTTTTATAACAGTGGAGATTATGTCGAATTAATTTATAGTGGAATCAGTTAATTAATTTATTTTTTTTTATTTTGAAGTTATTACTTATTATCTTAAAAATGGCTTTTTTTATTATTTAATTAATTTAAATATATTTTTTATTTTTTAGTTTATTATTCATTAATGAAAAATTAAGAAAAAATTAATTTCAAAATTTAAAGATAATTATTTATATCAATTTTGATTTAATTTAATTATGGTTGTTAGAATAATGAACAATTATATTAAATCCCCATTTACCATAATATTAATGTTTTTATTTTTAATTTATTTTATTCAAAAAATTGAAAAAATAAAAAAAAAGATAAATAATAAAATTTATAAAATTTATTCAAAGTATATAATAATTTTAATGTACTAACCCAATTCCGTTTTTCAAAATATTTTTTTAATATTATTAATTAAAGGATTTGACTTGTTTTTCCTTCGAAAATATATTAAATCTTTTATTTTCATCTCTAAACCAAATAAATTTTTAATTTTTCTATTCTTTATTGTATGTTTTTACTGAAATATATCATAAATAACTTCTCCTTTTATTTGTTTTATTTTGGAAATTTTTAATCATAGACACTTGTATTAATTTTTAAAAGATTTTAATATGTATTTCTAGGTTCCATGCTATAGAGTATTGAATACTATTATTTAGAAGAATTACAACATATCCTTTTGAGTATTTTGTTTGATATTTTGATATTTCCCCTTTGAGAATTTGTATTTTTTTTGATTTCTCTTTAAAATATTTTGAAATTTATATTTAAAGTCATATTTACTTTTATTATTTAAATAGAAAAATTAAATGATTAGAATTTATTTTTATATATATAATTTAATATTATATATAATTTGATTTTATAAAAATTAAATTAAATTTTTATATTATTTTTCCTATTCTATATTCATTTAATAATTCAATAAGAAATTTGTCAATATTTTAATAATAAATAATCAGATTTTAAAATACTTGTTTTTTTTGAATTTATATTCTGTTTTAGAATAATATATTATTATTAAATAATTATCTTCTTATTATATTATAAACATTCTTTTTATTTTATTATTTATTTTTTTATATTTTCCATTAATTGATTGAATAATATTTATTAAGATTTTAATATAAATTTTAATAAAAATGCAAGAATTTGGAAAACCTTCAAAGGAAAACAATATCAATATATTAAATAAAGAATTAGAAAATTCCTTAATATTAGATGAAAATTCATATATATGTAAAAATATTTGTTAATAATTTTAGCATCTGATAATTCTACATTCTTTGATGATATATTATCATTATTTCAAGAATCAAATGAAAAAGAAGATTATGATAGTAGTGTTGATGAAAATATTACAAATATTAATACTCCTAAAATTTTTAATTATCATATAAATAAAGAAAATACAAAAATAAATAATAATAACTGTTATTTCGAAAATGATAAATCTTGTATCATTAATTGTAGTAATTGTAAATATTTAAATGAAAATAATTGTATAAAAAATTCAAAAAAATTTTCAGAAATTTCTCCTATTAAAATTATATTAGGAGAAGAAAAAAGAACAACAATTTTAATAAAAAATATTCCCAATTTATATAAACCAAAAGAACTTTTTAATGAATTTATGAAGAATGAAGATATATCAGGAAAATTTAATTATTTTTATTTACCTTATAATAAAGAAATTCATAGAAATTATGGTTTTGCTGTTATTAATTTTACAAATCCTTTTCATATTATTATTTTTTTTGAAATGTATCAGAAAAATAAATTATTCAAATACATAAATGAAGAACCTTTAGAGTTGATTTTTTTAAATTATAATATTTTAAATGACAACACAAGTGATATAAATAATATAGATATATTAATACCGTTAAAATATAAGGAACTTTTTAAAAAAATTTATAAATATTCAGTTTGTATTACTATTGAAAAAAATTTTTATAATGATGGATTTTTTAAAGTTAAAAGTTTTGGTAAGAAACCAGAAGTTTTATAAATCTTTTTTATTATTTTTAAATTTTTTTAATTATATATTTATTCATTAAATTAATAAATATAAATATAAATAATTCACTTTTTAACTAAATTTTTTGTGCTAATTCTTTATTTTTATTAAATTTTTTTTCCCCATTAATTTTAAAAAAAGAAAAAACCTTTAATAACAATAAATGTAAATTAAAATAGGTGATAAAGAAAAGCGAATAAAATTTAGAAGAATAAAAAAATAAAAAAAATAATTCATATAAAATATAGTCTATTATATTCTTTTGATTAAAATATTTATAAAATATATTTTTATTTAAGTAAATTTCTATAAAGTTATTTAGGATAAATATTCTTAAAGATGTGAAAAAAAAACTAATGAAATAATTTAAATTATTTAACTATTACTCAATTCAACCATATAAAATATAATACCTTCACTTAAAAATATGGAATAAAATTACAAAATTTAAAAATTGATTTTACTCAAAGGAACAAATGATTAGAAAATTTTTAATAATAATAAGAAAAAAATAAATAATGAATTTCAAATATGAAAAATTAGTTAGTTTATTAATGATTTTAAAAATATTATTATTTTGATTATTTTTTAATATTAAAGTTTGCAAAATTTTCAAATTCTTTTCTTTCATTTCTTCTTTTTATTTCTTCTTTTGAATAAACTTTATAATGTTTAATATCTTTTATATTATTATTATTATTATTTGAATTATAATAAAAGTTTAAGTTTAAACTTTTAGATTTAGGTCTATGAGTTTTTTGAACTAAATCTCTATAATTAGTTTTTCTAAAATCTTTATTATTATCATTGGAAAACATATCATCATTTAACCATAGAATTTTTTTCTGTATTCTTCCTGTGTCAAAGTAATTTTTATTAAAATTAGATAATAAATGATTTCTTGTTGACTTTTTATAATCACCAAATAATAGATTTCTATGAATATTATTTAATCCTTCATCAATTCTATTAAAATCCATATAATCATTAAATTTCCTTTTATTTTTATTATCATTATTTAAATAAACTATAATATCATAATATAATAAATATATTTACCAGATGAATAAATAGGAAATTCATTTGATCTTCTTGTAATTCTATTAATTTTATTTCTTTTAAAAGTTCTATCAATATCTCTTTTATTTTTATCTTTATCATCCAATTCTGAAATAAACTAAAAAAATCAATAAAATATACATAAATAATTTTTTTCCTAAAAGTACTCATTTTTAAATTAATTTTCTAGTCTAAGAAAAAAAATTAAAAAGTCTAAAAATAATATATATAAAAAAATAAATTTAAAAAAAATGTTTTCTCCAGAGCCTCCAAAAGATTTAAAAATAACAATAAATACATGGACAAAAGATGCACATGCTTTATTTGATTATGAATCAGATTCAATAAATACAATATGTGTATCATTTGGAAAAGGAGGAAAAATATATAGAGATGAAAAAAAAAATGAATCAAAATATGAAAAAGATTCTGAAGATAATGGATTTTTTTTAACAGGAAGTAATTCAGCTTCAAATTCAAATGGTTGTTTAGTTAATTTTTATAATGAATATGGAAGTAGAATTAGATTGAGTAAAAATATTGAAAATGAATATGAATATAATAAAAATAATATTATTATTGTTCAAGAAAAACAATATTTTTTAGTTGAACAAATAGAATTTAAAGGAATTAGAAAAGAATATTATTCTAATTTTAAATTTAAACCTAGAATAAATGATATTATTAGATTTGGAAGAGTTCAATTTATTGTAAGAGATATGAAAGATATTTCAACAGAAAAAACAAAAGATGAAATTGAAGAAGAAGATATTTTAAAACCATTATATTTACCAAATGATAATAATAATTTAGGTAAAAATTTAACTTGTAAAATATGTAAAAAAGGAGAAAGTGATATTTATGAAAATCCAATTCTTAAAGTTTGTAAATGTAATAAATGTCCTTTATTTCATATAAATTGTTTTAAAGATTTTTTGAAAAAAGAAAAAGATTTTGGATATAATGAAACTGAATATACAAATGGAACAATGAAAATTATTATTGTATATAATTTTATTTGTCCTTATTGTTCTGAACCTTATAATCCAATAATAATTAAAAATAATAAAGAATATGATATTTTACCTTATTCATATAAAAAAAAGGATTATTATATTATTTTAGAATCATTAAATTTTGTTAAAGAAAGTATTTTTACTTCTATGATAATTATATTTACTTTTCCTAATAAAAAAGAAGAATATTTTTTAGGAAGAGGACATGAAGCTACTTTTAAAATAAGTGATATTTCTATTTCAAGAGTTCATTCTAAATTTTATATTAAAGATAATAATATTTTTATAGATGATTTAGGAAGTAAATTTGGAACTTTAGTTTTAATTAGGAAAGATGTTGATTTAAATGAAATTGTTGATAAAAAAATTAAAATTCAAACTGGAAGAACTACTTTATGGGTTGATGAAAATAAAAAATAAAATTTATAAAGGAAGTTTTTAAGTTTATTTATATATAATATATTTTTTAAATGTTTTTAAATTTCTTTTCTTTTTTTCATTGTTATCAAATTTATTTCCTAATTTAAAAATAGAATTTTATCTTTTAAAAAACTTTAAGTTTATATTCTAATAACAAAATAAAATTAATTTTATCATCAATATTATAATCAAATATTTCACAAATTAATAATTTTATTCATAAATTCATTATTTTTATAAATGTTTATCCACTCTATATTTAATTTTCTATTTTTGACTCAAATTATTGTATCAATTTATAATTCATTAATTATATTTAAGAAATTTTGTTTAGTTAATTTAAATTCAATCATTTTTCGACAAAAATTTTCTATTTCTTTTATATTTAAATATCTTAAATATTATTTCTTTTTCATCTATAATCATTGAAATATAATAATTTATAATTGAAGTTTTTTGAATAATTTAAATTATATCATTATTATTATTTATAAAAATAATAAATCCTTTGTAAATATTATTCTAACTTTAAATTTTTTATTTATTCTATTTAATGTATTTATTAATTTATGTTTTTAATGAATAATATAATGGTAATATAAAGATAAAAAATAAAATAAAAAAACAATATTAATTCAATTAAATTTATTGAAAATTAAAATTTTTAGTTATTGATTTAAAACAAGTTTTGCCATATTTTTTTTAATATCATCAATTCCTTTATTTCTTAATTCAAATTCTAAGATTTTTTTTCTATTAATAATAGTAAAATCAAAAATATAATTTTTATCATCTTTCTTTTCAATTTTATTAAATTTTACAAAAGTAAAAGGAAGTAATAAAACTTCTTTTTCCTCTTTATATTTAGAATAAGAGGAAACATCAATTCCAGGAGAAATACAATCTTTTTCATATATATAATGAAAAATCATTTTCACATTAATACAATCTTCAACAATTTTATTATCTTGTATTCCTTTTTTTGTAGGAATAAATTTATTATCTAATTTTAAACTTGTAGAAGTAAAAGAAGGAAAACAAATAATTTCTTTTTCTGATAAAGTATAAGTGTAAAAATCAAGTGGATTTAATTTAATATTTCTGGTTAAATCAACAGTTTGATTTATACCTTTATCTGGATTATCATGTAGAAATTTAAAAAAGCCATAATCATAAGGACCAAAAAAATAAGTTAATTCAATATAACCTTTACTTATATCTCTCATTATTTTATTTAATATATAACAAACTCCTTCTCCAGTATAAGATTGAATTACCTCTACTCCAAAATTTTTACTTGATTTTAATTTGTCTACTGTATCCGTTATTAATTTTTTATTTTTTTCATTTATATCTTTTGCTGCTTTATTTAAACAATTCTTTATTTTATTTATATATGTTGTTTCATATTTTGGATTTCCCCAATTTTCATCAAAAAAATAAGATATTAATCTATGTACTGAAAAATAAGCTTTTTGATATTCATAATATGTTATTATTGGAGTAAAAGATAATTGTTTATCCATATCAATTTCAGCTTTATCAAATTTTTTTTCACTTAAATAATCTTCAACTTTTGAATAATCAGCAGATATTAATTTTAATTTATAATATTTTTTCCCAAGTTCTGTATTCTTATCATACATTTTTGTATATTTTTCAAGATACATACAAAAAATAATAATTTCATTTATAAATTCAAAATCATGACAATATGCTAATATTTTTGCAGACGCTGAACCAGAAGTTACTAAAACATAATGTATTTTATTTGGATTTTTTTTCATTGCTTCCATATATTGTTTAAATATTTCAAAATTATCTATTCCATGAAATCCACCTACAACATTTAATTTAAATCTTTTATAATAATCTATATTTTCACTGTTTTTCATATTTTCATCATAATGAATTAAATTAAGATAAAATAATTTTTCTCTTCTTTCAATACCTTCTAAACTAAATATTTTATTTTTTAACATTTCATCTAATTTATATGAATTAGTTGACATGATATCACCATTAATTGAATCATTTTTTACACTTTCTTCTGCATTTATAACTTCTTGGTCTTTTTTTAATTCATCTATTGCACATTCATTATCATAATCTTCACTTGAACTGTCATTCATTTTTTTTATAAATTTTTTTTGTAAATTTATAATTTGTATCTATTTTAGCATTATAAGATAATTAATTATGATGTTAACTTTTTTATCAATTATATATAATTTTTAATAATTTACATTTTAAATTAAAAATTAAATAAATAATCAAATTATTAAATAAATTAATTCAATTAATTTCAGAGAATTTTTATAAAAAAAATATATTAATTTATTTAATATGAATAGATCTTTCAGAACTCATTGTTCTAAAAATTGTATCATATCTTTGTGTTAAATAGTTTTCAACATTATTAATATTATTAACCATTTCAGTTCTAATATTTTTAATTACTTCTTCTAAAGTTTCACATTTCTTTTTTAATAAATCTAAATCATCACTTGAAATTTCAAATAATTGTTTAACATTATCATTTTGTTTTTTTAATTGTTCTTGATTATAATCAATAAATTTTTGATTTTCTTGAATTATATTTATATTAAATTTATCTAATTGTAGTTTACATTCTTTAATTTGATTTAATAAATCATTTTGTAATTTATTATAATTTTTATTTGATAAAGAATTCATATCATCTAATTGAATATTAATATCATTTTTAATTGTAGTAAAATTTTCGTTTAACATTTTATTAATTGATTCATAATGTTTTAATTTACTTTGAACATCATTAACAATTAAATTTAATTCATTTTGTAATTTTTCATTTTTTTCATTTATTCTATTTAAATCATTATTAATTTTAGAAAAATTATCATTAAATGTTAATTTATTATCTTTTAAGTTTATTATTTCTTTTTGTAAAGTTTTTATTTCTTCTCTTAATTGATTCATTTCATTATTAAATAAATTATTTGAATCATTTATTTTATTTTGTACTAATTGAATATTATCAAAATTTGATTTTATTTGAGTTTTAATAACAGAAATTTGATTTCCTGTCACTTGTTCTAAAATAGATATTTTATTTTCAATTTCATTTAATTTAAATAAATTATCATCTTTTCTATTTTCTAAAAATTTTTCATATTCATCAAATCTTTTTAAATTAGATTGAAATTGATTTAAAAATTTATTATTATTATTTTTAACATCAACTAAAATTTGATCTTTTATTTCTTCAATATGATTAGCTATTGTTTTACTAAAAGAATCAAAACCATTTTTTAATTTTGAAATTTCAGAAGTTAAATTTTCATTTATTAAAAATGTTTTTTTTTCTATATTCTGTCTTAATTTAGCTTCTTCTTCTATTATTTTTTCTATATGATTTTGATATTGTTCATATTGATTTACTTTTTTATATATTTTTGAAAGATCTAAATTCACATCTGCTATTTTACTTTCTATTGCTTCTTGAGAATTTGATGATTTATTTAAAGAGTTTGTAACTGATCTTTTCATTTTAAAAAAATATTTTTATATTAAACAATTTAAATTTTTGTTTTTGATAATTTATTTGAATATAAAAATTAAAAAAGAAAAAAACTAATTGTTAATTTATGAAAAATATAATATAAAAAAATAAACCAAAGTTCAATATAAAAATATCAAATAAAAAAAGGATTCAAAAACCTTTTCATATAATAATAATATTAATAAAATATAATCATTTTTTTTTGAAAATAAAATCAAAAAAAAAATTACATTTCAATTTTTCTTTGATGTTGACTACAACCTTCTTTAATTAAATGTTGAATAAATCCAATTTCTTTAGGAGGAATATCAGAATGACATAAAGGACATCTATTAGCAGAAGAAATATTTTTTGCAGGATTACAATTATTTTCTTTTATATGATTATCATATATTTTTTTTTCTATTGCTTCTTTACATCTTTTACATTGTTTATATTCATTCTTTAATTTACAATATAATAATAAATGAGTATTATATTCTTTAACTTCAATATTTTCATTACATTTTTTACAAGTTATAAAAAAAGGACATTCTTTATTCCAATGTATTAATAAATCATTTTTTTTTTCAAATTCTTTATTACAATACATACAATTTGTTTTTAAAGTTAGATTTAAATTATCTAATTTTTTAGTATTTATTTTTAATTTGAATGTTTTTTTTGGAAGAGGTTTTAATTTTATTTTATTTTTTATTCTTAACTGACTTATTGATCTTTTATTTTTTGAAGTATTATTTTTAATGCTTAAAGTTGTATTATTATTATATGAATTATCTATAGAATTATTATTACTTAAATTATTACTATTATTATTTATTTCTAATTCATTTATTTCAGGAAATAAATGTTGTAAAGATGGAATTTCATGAATTAATTTTTCTAATTCTCTTTTATCTACTTTTAATAATTTATCTTTTAATTTATCTTCTCCAAAAATTTGAATAAATTTAGATATCATTAATCTTGTTAATTTTCTTACTTCACTTTTTGGATTATTTATATTCATTACTAAATATTTTGCTAAATAATTATATGGAAAAGTTTCAAGTGATGTTCTTTTATTTTGAATAGCATCATTTATTTCATCTAAAATTTTAGAAAAAATTCCTAATTTACTCATAATTAATTTAGTAGTTGATTTTATTTTAAATAATTCCAATTTATTATATTTATTTTTAACTTCTTTTTCAATTAATTCTCTTAATAAATTATTATAATCACAAAAATTTTGTTGTAACATATAACAATATAATTCAACAGTTTTATTTCTAACTCTTGAAGAAATATCTCCTAATTTTTCTTTTAATTGAATTAATATTCTTGAAGTAAGATTAAAATCATATTCCATTTGAAATTTTTTACTTTGTTCTTTAATACAAATTAATAATTTATTAAACATATCTAAAGTTTTAATTATAATTGAAGGATGTTTTTCTCCTAAAAAAATAACAATAATTTTCATAATTAAAATAATATATTTATTAATATCATTCATATTTTTTTGTTCATTGAAAATATCTTCAATTTTAGAAATAAAGATATCAAATCCTTCTTCTTTCCATAAAATTTGTTTACTGAATATTTTTCTTAAACCATCTTTTCCAATATAATTAATTAATAAATTATATTTTTCAAAAAGTAAAGGAGATAACTCTTCTAATTCTCCTTTTTCTGCAATTCCATTTTCTTCTAAATTACTTTGACTTAAATTTGGATTTAACTTTTTAAAAACAACAGGTAATATAATATCATCATAATCAATTAAATTATTTTTAATCATATTTCTTTGGCTTTGAGAATAATTTAAAATTTTAGTTGGTTGAAAATTTTTCTTTCTATCGTTTTCTATAATTGAAGACATATTTATTATTGATAATTCATTATTTAAATTATTTAATTGATGAGTATTAAATTTATTTAAATCTAAATTATTAATTTCATCACTATTATTTAATGAATCATTTATTTCTTCATTTATTGTTGTATTTAAATTAAAATTTTGAGAATTATTTTTACTTAAGGTTTTTTTTAATTTTGATATTTCTTCTTTATAAAAAGTGGCATTATCAAAATCTTGTGTTTCTACACTTTCTATTTTTTTTTTATTTAATTGATATATTTCTCTTGCTATATTTTTTATTTTATCTATTTCTTTTTTTATTATTTTACATCCTTCATAATTTTCTTTTTCAATTTCTAATTTCATTTGTTCTTTTAAATTTTCTAATTTTTCCTTTGATTTTTCATCTAAAACACTTAAATTCTCATTTTTTTCATCTTCAATATAATAATTATTATTATTATATTTCAAAACTTTTTTTGAAATTTTATCTAATTTTAATATAATTTTACCATAAAATTCCAAAGAAATAATTCCAACTTGGCAAAAAATATTATATTTATTTGCATAATTTCTATTTAATTTAATTTTAATAAATCTAGTATTTATATCCATAAAAATTTTTCTAGACTCTCTTGCTCGATAATTTGAATTAATATTAGGAGAAAGTTTTATAAATCCAATATAATTAAAATTTAAAGGAATATTGTTATTATTATCATTAAGATTTGAATTATAAAATTCAATTGAATTAGGAATTTTTTTTTCATTAATAATAATATTTATTTGTTTAATATTAACTGGAATACTAAATTGAATTAATATTTCTTGAGGATAAAAACAAAATCTATTACTTAACCATCCTCTTCCATTTTGTTCTATTATATTTGATAAAGGATATTGAGGATCTTCTGATGAAAAATTTATTATTCGATATTGTAATTTTTGAAATTTCAATATTTTTAATCTTGACATTTTTCAATTTTTATTCTAAATATTATTTTTATTTTTTATATTATAATTTTCTTTAATTGTTTATTTCAAAAAAATAGAATTTTTATTCTAAATGAAATTTATTTAAATTTTTATTTAATTATTTAAAAAAAATACTTAATAAATGACAAAAAAAACACAAGATGAAATTCAATTAAAATTAAAAGAATTTTTAAACAAAGGAAGAAACTTAATAGATTACTTTTTAGTAATAGGTACAAAACCAGAAATTTTTTTAAATTCATGGCTTTATCAATCAAATATATCACAATTAAATTCAGATTATTCTGAAGAAATTTTTCCTCAAATTTTATCTAAATTTCCACCTTTTGATAAAAAATTAATTAAAATAGATGATTCAATAATTCAACATTGTTTTCCAAATGGTTTTTGTATTGAAGAATTTATAAAAACTCCTGAACCAGAAATTTTTTCTATTTTACTTGATAATAATTATAGTTCTTTAGAATATTCTTTTAAATATGTTGTTTGTATCAAATTCTATGAATCAATAACAAATTATAAAAAACTTTATGAAAAATATATTTCTATTCAAAATGAAAATGATAATTCTAAAATTAACACAGAAAGAATTGATTCAACTTCTGTTGTTTCAAAAATAAGTGATTTAAATATTCAAAAAGTAAAATATAAGAAATATTATATTCCAAAATGTATTTGTTTAATTTCTTTATATCCTTTTATAAATGAAATGATAAAAATTATAAAAAATATTTATAAATATACTATTGTTAAAAAGCAACAAATTCCAATTGAAAAAATTATATCTAATTTAATTATTGAAGTTCCTACTCCTCCAAGAGGTATTTATTCTATTGAATATAATTTTATAAATGAAAAGATTATTTTTAAACAAAATTTAATTAATCAACTTCCAACTTTAAATATTGATTTTAGGAAATTATTTTCTATTTTTTTAATAAATCAAGTTTTAGAAATTTTTAAACATTTAATGTTAAATAATAGAATTGTTTTTTTTTCAAGTGATATTAAATTATTATCTCCTATTATTTTAACTTCATTAATTTTACTTTATCCTTTTAAATTCCCTTTTACTGTTGTTTCTATTCTTCCAAAAGAAGTATATAATTTTATGGATGGTATAATTTCTTTTGTTTTTGGAATTAATGAAAAATATAAATCTACTTTTTTTAAAGACAATGGAATTGAAATAACAGAAACTTTTTTAATTGTTGATATTGATAATAAAAGATTAGAAGTTTTAGGAAACAAAAATTGCCCTGATTTACCTTTGAAATATAAAAATGCATTAATTGAAAAATATAATAATTATAATCAAATTATTCATCAAAATGCAAAATTAAATATTCAAGAATCTTCAGAAAATTTTACTAATAATATAAGACAATTTTTTTTTGATTTTCAAATTTCTTTAATGAAAAATTATAATAAATATTTAAATGATAAAATTTATTCTCATCAAGATTCAAAAGATCCTTTTGAAAAAGCTTTTAAAGTAAAAGAATTTTTAAATAATGTTAAATATGAAAATTTAAATTTTTATGAGAAATTTATTAAAACTCAAATGTTTTGTGATTTTATTTTGAAAAGAATGACACCAAAGGAAAAAAGTGAAAAATTAGATATTTTATTATTCGAAGAGAAAATATTTCAAAAGCAAAATAATCATAAATTAAATACTATTTTATTATCATCGAATGATTATCAAATAACTAAAAAATATACTGTTCCAAGACCAAAAAATTTGACAGAAAAGCAAATTGATTTTTTTGCAAATAATAAATTAAATTTAATATTAGATGGAGTTTATGTTTCATCTTTTCAAAAAAAAAATTTAAATTTTACTTATTTTATATTTCCTAAATTACAAGATGATTTTTTTTTCAATTCAGATTCTAGAAATTATTTTCTTTTCCCTGAATTTTTTTCAGAAATAGAAAATATTAATAGTGATATTATTGCAAAAAGTCATTTAAATTCAATTCAAATTAAAAAATGTGATATGGAAGATTATATTAATTTACTTTGGTTAAAAATTTGGGTTTTAACTTTTTGGTATCATGATAAAAATGAAAGAGAATTTAGATTTAATCAAATGTTAAATGTTTTAGATCAAGTTAAAAATCATGAAATGGAATTAATTAATAATTTATTTAAAGTATTAGTTGATAATCAAACAAATGATAATTTAATATTAAAATTATATGAAAAGATATTTAATTTAAGAATAAATCCAACACAATTTATTTTGGATATTATTAAAAAAATTATTGGAAAAATAGAAAAGAATAATAATAATAATAATAAAGAAAAAATTAATGAATTTAATTTAATAAAATATTTTAAAAACATTCAAATAATTTATAAAAAAGAAAGTAAAATATATTTTAGGAAAAGAACTTCAAAATCAAAATATGATATAAATATATTAAAACCAACTATTAAATTTTATACTAAACAAATTTGTCAAGAATGTGGTAAAAATATTAATTTATTTGATTTATTAAAAAATACAAATGATGATGAAATAAAAGAAATTTTATGGGCAAAATGTCCATATGATCAAACTAAATTTTTACCAATTTTATCTGTAAGATTTGGAAATGAATTTAATAAAAGTTCAGATTTAAGTCTTAATACTTCAATTTTAGATCATATTGCTTTATATTCTCCTTATACTTTATTTTATACAATGTTAAATTCAATTATAGTAGATAATAAATTAGATATTATTAATTTTAAAAGTAATTATAATCCAATTTTTTGGAATTTAATTTGGTATTTTAATTCTGAAAATTTACCTATTGATTTTCTTTTACCTTATGAAAGTGATATTATTTATAATAATAATTTAGCAGAAAATCAATTAAGTGAAATTAAAAGTAATTTAAATATTACATTTAAAAAATTAAATGATATAAAAAAACCAAATTCATTATTAAATTCATGTAAAAAAGTTTCAAAATATAAGAATTTAGAAATTCAACAAGAAATAATATTAGAAATAGAAAAAACAATGCAAAAATTAACAGATGATAATAAAAGTAATTATCATGAAAATATTCATAATATCCTTATATCAGGAGAAAGCTTTATAAATGGTAATAATTTAGTAGATACTTCTTCAATATTTACTGATATTTCTTCTAAATTTGATAATGAAAGTGTAGAAATTAAAAGAAATAATAGAATAGTACATGGTTCGATTAAAATATTAAAAAAACTATGTTTGAATACAAATTTAGATGAAATTAAAGAAGAATTTGATCAAAAAGAAAATACTCCTAATAAAAAAAATAATAATGATAATAGTAATTCTCCTTCTCCTATTGGCTTAATATTAAGTAATTCTCCTTTAAATTTAAGACCTCATAGTACTTTCAAAGGAAAAAGAATGAATACTGAAAATGATAATTATGAAAAAGAAATTTTTGAACAAGATATTAACCCTTTTAAAACTGAAAATTAAATTTTTATTTTTTATGTATTTGGTTTTGTTTTTGTTTATGTGTTGATATATAATGAAAAAAAAATTGTATTTTTATTTCAAATATTTTTAATAAAATTAAAAATCACTTATTATAAAATCATATGAAAACATTATATTTTAAATAAATTAATTATTATTATTACTATCATTATTATTGGTGTTATTTGTATTTTGAATAATTTGATTATTATTATTATTTATTTCATTCTTTTTAGAAACATTATTATTATTTTTTTCATATTCAATTTTTTTTTTTTTTCTCAAAATTTTCATAGCAGAACTAAAATAACCATTAGGATGAATACCAACTCTTTCATATTCTTCATTTTTAAATAAACTTTCAAACATTTTCATACACGCAACTTGATATTCATTATTTTTTTTTTTTTCCATAATTTTAAATCTATCATTAGGATTTATTTTAAATTCAAAATTTAAAATATCATTTAAATTATCATCAGAATAAATTTTAAAAGGACAACCATGACATTCATCTCTATTAGGATTATTCATATTTAATATTTTAGAACAAGAATAAGGAGTATAATCACTTCTTTTACCTTCTAAACCATATGAATGTCTTATATTATAAGCATACATTTTATCAAATTTATCTCCAGGAGTTTTTTTTTCATATTTTTTTTTAAAAAATTGCAAACATTCATCAACAGGTAAACCTGTTCCTTTTAAAAATAAAGTATATTGTAATCTTCCAAAATGCATTAAATGAGAATATTTATTTATATGTTTTTGTATTTCATACATACATAATGGAAAAGTTGATTTATAATATATATCTACATCGCTTGATTTTTTTAATTTTTCTTCTGAGGGAATTTCTCTTAATTCATTTTCTCTTTCATTTGCTTTTCTTTCTCTATATTTATCAAAGAAATTTATTAAATTTCTTATTCTTGAATCATATAATAAATTTTCTCTGTTTTGAGATATTTTATTTATTGTTTTTAATAACTTTTCTTTAAATATTGTTGATAATAATTCTGATATTTGACTTTTTGGAATATAAACTAAACCTTTATTTAAATAATAATTTCTTTTTTCTATTAAAGAAAGAGCATGTTCAAAATTTACTGTATAAATTTCTTCAATTTTATCTTCTGAAGTATTAAAGTATATATATTTTTTTAATGAATCATCATTTTTACTTAATTCAAATTGTTTTAATGGAATTCCTAATTCTTTTAAAGTTTCATATATATTATATTTTTTTGCTTTTTTTTGAAAAAGAGTTGTTTCTTGATTTATAAACCAAGTTCTATCTGATTCACTTGGTGAAAATGCTAAAGCTAATATAAAATGTGTTGTTATATCTTCTAATAAATTTGTTTCCCAATTAAAATTTTGTAGATATTTATATAATATTGAATCTTCTTTTTTCTCAAATATTGCGTTTAATAAATTATATCTTTCTATTATTAATGTTTTTAATTTATCTAAATTCATATTTCCTTGCAGTGGTTTATCATAAAATGTGGGCGGGATGTTTTTGGGAGTATTCATAATTTATTTTTAATTTTTTAAAATAATTTATTTTTAAATATTAATATCAAAAAATCAATTTTTAGAAAAATTTATTAGTTTTAATAGTATTAAATGATAATATGTAATTTTTATTTAAAGATGTAATTGTTTTTTTTAATGTATTATTATTTCTTTTTCTTAATATTAATTCTTTTTGATTATTTAAAAATTCTTTATTTAATCTGTTTTATATGTTTGTTAATTTTAAATGATTATATTATAATATTATTAAATGATTTAATAAAATGATTAAAATTTTTTTTATTTTTTTTTATTAAAAATTTTAAATTTATAATATTAAATAAATTATTAATGATTTATTGAAAAGTCTAATTCTTCAATATCTTCTTTTTTCATTTTTTTCAGTGAATCTTCTATTTCTTTTGTAAAAATAGAATTTAAATAATTTTTATTGATTTTAGCTAAGTTATATAATAATTGATAAATTTCTAAAGTATAATTATTATTTAAATAAGTATAAAAATCATAATCTTGATTAGGAAATATTTCATCTTTATTTTCTAAATACGGAATTGCTAATAGGAAATAAGAATTTTTTTGATTATTATTTTTTGGAAAAATATAATGAGCAACTTTACCATCATAATAAATTTCTCTATTATATTTACTTTGATCAAATAAAATATATCTTTTTGTAAACAAATATATTATAAGTTTAATAGATTGGAATCCCCAATCAAATAATATTTTTAAAAAATTTTGACTGAAAATAACAGAACCATAGAAATTAGAATAATAATTCATTAACTCATTATTTTGAATAATCCATTTGATAAAAGTATTTAAAGGAATTAATTTTTTTTCAATAAAATTATATAATCTTTCTTTAAAAGATTGATTTTGTAAAATTGATTTTGATTTTAAAATTTCATATTCAATTTGAGAATAATCTAAAAAACAATCTACAATAATTTGAAATAAAATAGTTGATAATTCAATAGCATCTTTATATTTATATTCATTAAATTCATCTATTATTAATTTTTTATTCATTATTTGTTCATATAATCTTTCAATATCATATTCATAAATTTTTAATTGTTCTTTTTGATTTTCATATTTTTTTGCTATTATATTTTTTAAAATTTCTTTTGCTTCTTGATAACATTGATTATAAATAAATTTAACACATAATTTTAAATGATATTGTTGAATTAAATCTTCATTAAGATCTTTTTGTTCATAAAATAGATTTTTCATTTGATTAATTTTTAATGAATTTTCATTTGAAATTATATAATTTTTACCTTCTAATTGATTTTTAACATATTCATTAATTGCTAAATCAATTGTTTTATTTTCTAAATTTCTAAAATTAAATAAATCAGTTCCTTCTGCAATTGACTTATGAAGATATTGTTTTTCATTTTTAAAATATTCATTTATTTCTTCTATAAAATTAGAATAAAAAGATTCAAATTCAATTGTTTTTGCATAATTTGATAAATAATAAATAATTGTATTAAAATTAAGCATATATGAAAATAAATAAATTAAAAAAGTAGGATTTCTTGTTATTTTTGTTAAATGATTGAAATATTGTCCAATTATATTATCGTAATTATTTTGTAATTCATTTAAATAATTTTGATTTAAATTTGGTTGAAAATATTCAATGAATAAATCATAAAAAGATATTAATGTCGAAAATAATATTTTTAAATATGTAATTTTTAATAATTTTCTTATTGATGAATTTTTCCTATTTTTTTCTTCTAATGAATTTATTTCAACATCATTTTTATTTTCATTTAAATAAATCGGGAAATTATCTTTTTCTATTTGGATATAAATTCTATTAAAAAAATTTATAATATTTTCAAAAATTTTATTATCATTATTATATTTATTTTCAATTTTTAAAAAATGTAATTCAATAATATAAAGTTCTAATTCAAATGAAAAATTTTTTTGAATTAAGTTATTATATTCTTCACTAGTTCTTATTTCATTAATAACATCAAATATATTTTTTCCATTTCTTGAACCAATTAAATCATTAATATTTACTCTATTAGTAGCACTAAAATGGTAATTAATATATTTATTATTATTATTATTATAAATTTTATCCAATAATTCACAATTTAATAAATTCATTATTTTAATAAATAAAAACTCATCAAAATTTTGTGAATTAATATAATAATTATTAAAATTTCCAGATAATAATCTTGATAATAAATTAAATTGAGTATGAACAGAATTATCATTACAAGAATCATATAAAGTAAAAAGCCAAAGAATCCAATTATTATTTCCAATGATAATATTATCATAATTATTTAAAAGAAGAGGTTCATTTTTCTTTTTAACTATATTTTCAAAAAATTCATGATTTTTCATATAAGGAGGAATTAAATCAATATCAAATTTATCAAAATTTATTTTTTCAATTGAAAAGTCATGTAAAGGTAAACCTCCTTCTAATATAGAACTTAAATAATATTGATTTCTTTCTTCTATTCTATTTTGAGAATTAAATAAATTATCAGACATTATTAAACATGTTATTTGATTTATAAAATTTATATAATTATCATCTTTTTCTTTTTCTGTTTGATTTAATTGATCAAATCCTTTTTCATTATAATTTATTTTTGGATTTATTTCAAATTGTTTTTTCTCTAATAATGGATTTTTCTCTGTTGATAAATAATTAAAGTAATTTTGTTTTATTTTTTGTAACCAATTTAATAAATAAATATATGATATTAAAGTTGGAGAATTTTTTATTGTTTCATTAACAATAATTAATTCTGAGTTTGTTTCATTTATTTTTTCATTTGGATTTCTTAAATAATATTCATATCTATTATTAGCATAAGATAAATTTTCAAATAATTTTAATAATCTAATTTCACTTTGTTCATAAGGAAATAATAATTTATTTCTATTAGGAATGGTATTTTTATTATTTATTTCTTCAATATAATTTTGAAAAAAATGAACAGGCTCAATTTTTTTTTTTGATGTTCCATTTTCATTTTCTATTGAATTTTCTAAAATAATATTTTTATAATCTAATAAATGTTTAAGGAATTGTTCAGAGAATTCATTTTTATTTTCATTTAGAGAATTATTTATTAAAGAAGGAATTTCATTTTGATTATTAAAACTTAAAAAAAATTGATTGTTAGACATTTTTTAAATTTATTAATAATTAAAAGATAATTAAT
>JAEEGK010012035.1_pt1 | contig 19706 bp, 8 predicted proteins | sample 8958771 | NCBI WGS metagenome assembly JAEEGK01 (sample SAMN16246547, study PRJNA631951) | gut metagenome | biome: gut microbiome; feature: rumen; material: SC-attached | host: Bos | place: Iran: Karaj | collected 2018-10
AAACCCTATGCTACGGAGATCTGAAAAATCATGATATAAATGATTTCTGGACTCTGCTGCTCTATACCGGATATCTCACCTTTAATCCGCAATACATCAGTGAGGAAGAAGATGTATGCAGTGTATACATTCCAAATGAAGAAATTCGAAAATGCTTTAAATCCAAGATTCTCAATTTCTATAAAAAGAATACCGTCATAAAAAACCGCACCGATGATCTGATAAAAGGATTATTCACGGGGGATGCGGAATTAGTTGAAAATAGTCTCAGTGGTCTTCTTGCTAAATATGTGTCCATCAGGGACTTTTCCACCAGAGCGCCAAAGGAGAACTACTATCATGGATTTATGAACGGACTCCTGATAAACGGAACTTCATATATTGAGGAACATAAATCCAATGTGGAGTCTGGTGACGGTTACGTTGATATTATTGCTGCTTCAGTAAACAGTGATACTGTGGCTGTTCTGGAACTTAAACAGACAGATAGACCGTTCGGCGCCAGATTGATAGCAGCCCAAAAAGCTGTTGAACAGATTATTGAAAAAGATTATGCATCGGTTTATATAAGTGATCCTCTGGTGCGAAATGTGTATGCCTACGGCATCTGTTTTCATAACAAATCCTGTTCAGTTGTAGTCAAGAAGCTCAAATAAAAGCTGAAGAAAGAGTCATAAGAAGAGCATTGTCAGAACAGACTTTTCCATCATATTCCCGTGAATTTCACCGGATTTATAAAATAATCCGGAAAAACTCCGGCTGAAAATGAGTGTAATGCCGCTATTCGGACTTTTCAGTATTATTCAAGTAAAAATACAGTGATAATGAACAATATCGCTTGTCATATCTCAAGGAAAACGGCAAAATAACAGATTTAGTAAGGCAAAATAACAGATTTAGTAATAAGTATTAAAAAGAAATAAATTTAGAAAAAATAGATTTCTTTGCCTTGTGTCTACCGGAGATTGAAAAAGATGGATGAACAGCAGTTAAGTCAGGAAGAACAGCAGCAGATAAAAAATAAAGGCATAAAAGTAATGGGGCTGATAGCAGTCCTGGGTATTATTTGCTTTTATATTATAGAATCGTCTGTAAAGGATCCGGAATCGCCTACAGGAAATGTTTCTCAAAAAATGCTGAGCATGAACGCCTGTTATGATAAATCGATGACACTGGGGGAACTCATTGACACTAATTTCACAGATTACAAGCTGCATCAGAGTGTTATATACCGCACCGATGAGGAAAGAGTGAAGGGCGGCGGCATAGTCACTATCAGAGTGACCGGCAGAATGCGGTACATGGGGCGTGAAACAAAGAATGCTGAACTGACACTGATTGCCGACGGACTTTTTTCTTCTGAAGATTTTGCCGAAATTGTGGTTTCATCAGCTACTCTGGATAATGAGAGAATAACCGATAAATCCAAACTGGTTGATATTAAAAGAATGCTCTGCGGTGAAAAAACCGGAAGTCTTATTTAGTACTTTGTCAGGTACGTGATATGCTGTCTGTTTTCCGATGAGGTGGATAAGAAAGCACCTTCAATCGGTATCAGGAATAGATTGTGTAAGTGATGTCTGCGTTCAACGACTATTCGTAACAGTATAACAATGGCTTTATGCGCATGTAATTCAAAAACGTTAAGTGTGGAACTGGTTATTGACGAAAAAACCGGTGTGCGCGCGGCTATGTGGTTAGACATTGCTAAATATACAAATGCCATGAAATAACCATTTCCTGAATTCCTTCACCGTAACGTTATGTTTCACCATTCCGCTTATTACATAATTATTATTGCCTATTCTTTCGTGTGTTATAATCGCGATGTCTTCTGCATCACTTTGATGTCTGAATAACGACGTTTCGGCTTAATCCCGCCGGAGTTTCTTTCTAGGTAAATACGGGTGTCACATGTCTGACTCAACTATAATCAATAAAGATATCACCAAAGGCTCTTTTTTTTCCAACAAGCTTAAAACAGTCATAAGAACTCAGAAAAATGACGAACTTGCTGTTCTTGCCATGAATGAGGTGATAAATCAGCGTTACAAGGTAATCGGTCTTATCAGTGTGAATTCCGGTGAAGCGGATATATACAAGGTTACTGATCTCACTGCCCGTGATGAAATGCCGCTGGTATTAAAAATCTACCGCAGACGTGATGCGGTGAAACAGGAGATTCTGGATCTTCTGACCACTCTCGACAGTCCCTACATAGCCTCTTTATTAGATACCGGAGAGTTCTCCGGCTACAACTATACTGTCATGCCTTTCTACTCAAGAGGAAGTCTCGCCTCATATATTGAAAAAGGTGAGACATTCAAGGTGTCCGATGTCAGAACAATGATTCTTCCGTCGGTGATGGAGGGACTGAAGGTTATTCATGATGCCGGAATAATTCATAAGGATTTGAAACCAGGCAATATGATGGTATCCGATGACGGCAGTCATATCGTTCTTATCGATTTCGGTATCAGCTCCGTTACCGAAGGCAACACCATGGTGGTGACCCATACAGGTAAATCCCCGTTCTATTCAGCTCCTGAAACAGTAACCGGCCTCTACTGGACCGGTTCAGACTATTATTCCCTCGGTATTTCACTCTATGAAATTGTCACCGGGGTGACTCCTTATCAGAATGCCGGTATTGAGGATATAGCCCGTTTCGCTCAGGCCCAGAAAATACCTTATCCTGATGATTTTGATGCGGATTTAAAGGATTTGATTGACGGTCTGACCTACAAGGATATCTCCTTCAGAAATGATTTACAGAATCCGAACAGAAGATGGGGATATGAAGAAATTAAAAAGTGGCTGAACGGAATCAGACAGCCGGTTCCCGGAACAACAGGTATAAAAACATCAGAGAAAACGGATGTGCCTTATATTTTTAAAGGGCAGAAGTACTTTTCGGATATGGATTATGCCAAAGCACTGCTTGAATCCTGGGACGATGGCAAAAAGGAGCTTTTCCGCGGCTTTATGTTCAAACAGTTTGAATTTAAAGGGAATACCAGAGCTGCAGAAATAGCCAGAGCAGCTGAGGAAAGTTTTTTCAGCAGGCATGTTGATGATGACGTGCTTTTTCTGGAAACGGTATATAAATTCTCTCCGGGAATCAGGGATGTATACTGGAAAAACCATCATTTTGCCGATCTGAAGGATTTTGCCTCCAGAGTGCTGGATGAAATGTACAGAACCGGTGCCCCTGATGAACATGAAATGTACGGAACCGGAGGAACAGGTGTAGATGAAAAGGATGCTCAGGATGAAGAGAAGCCGCATGAACTCGCCGGTATTTTAGCCAGAATGAATCTGCAGGAGGTACTGCAGCTCCTGGCGATGAATCAGGAAAACCCGGATGAAATTCTGTCGATAATCAGGGAAGCCCAGTCGGAAGACTTTTTTGATCAGGATACCTTTGCTGAAAGATTCTGCCGGTCCCTGACAGGCAGAGATGATTTTTCTGTAGATGGAGAGTATTTTTCTTCTCTGGCGGATTTTAATGCTTTTCTTGAAAAATTGCACAAGGATGATCTGTACGGTTATGTTAATTACTGCAGGGAACACGTTGCAGAACTGGAACAGTTAAGCATAAAGTTTATCTCGTCTAAGAATGCCGAATTTACAAAGAACCTGCCGTTTCTTCTTTCTGACAGTGAAAAGGATTCACGCTCCTTTATCCGTTTCGGAGACTATGTTTTCTGGAGTGCTGAAGAGGCTGTTAAGTACTGTTCGATACTTAAAGACAAAGTTAAAGAGCAGGAGATTACCGTTAATATATGCAACGCTGAAGTGAAAGAGCTTTATGAAAAATATGTTACCGGTCGATGTAAATTAGAAAAGGCAAAAGAAGCTCTGAATGAAAGAAGGGAAGCCATCTTACGCTTCGGAAGTGAATACTCAGAGAGTCTTGTCAAAAGCTCCTTTAAGTGGCGGGATAATCTCAGAAAAGCCCAGGGAGTGGCAGCAGTTGTCAGCATGTTAAGAAGAGAGACAGAAGATAATGAAGATAAAAAAGGTAGTATCAGTATCGGCAGTTCTCTTTTTTTCGGCAGGTATATGCAGATAAATTCCTCTCTGAAGACACCTGTGGAATGGCTGGTGCTGGATGTAATCGGTAACAGGGCTCTGCTGTTATCTAAATACTGTCTTGATGCTCAGCCGTTTGATGCTAAAGGAGCAAACGGGCTTAGATGGCTGGCAAGTCATATCAATACCTGGCTCAACAGTTATTTTATTCAAGAGGCCTTCAGCGAGAAGGAAAAGGAAAAAATCCTGCCTTATTCCGAATTTATCAACTATAAGCTGTTCCTCCTGAGTAAAGAACAGTTTGATAATTATGTCGACACCGGAAGATTAAGGTTAATAGCTGCTGAACCGACAGATTATGCAGTGTCAAAAGGTGCCGTGTTAATTGAGCATAACAATGGAGCTGTTTCCGGTGATACCACTGATAAAATGTGCAGGTGGTGGCTGCGTACCCTGACTTTTAGTAACAGTATGCCGGTAGCTTACAGCGTGGGTAATTCAAAACAGGTCAGTGAGGAATTTATTTTTAATGAGAGAATGGGTGTGCGGGTAGCCATGTGGATAGACATTACCAGATAGACTTTGCCAAAAAGTGAACAGTTCCTGCAAAAAAAGTCCCTGCTGAATAGTATTGGGGCAAGGATGGCGGATGTCGGCAGAATAGTTACAAAAAAGGGTAAAACATGGTACAAACTACCGCTACGGAACCGGATTTATTGTATTCAGGCGGTTTGGTAGGTAATAAAACACTTCCAAATACAAATAATACCGCTTTTAAGGTGAAAGACCTGATTGACCGGAGATACCGTGTCAAGGAAATCATTGATGCAGATTCCGGGAATGCTGAAATATACAGAGTTACTGATGTTAATGACGGGATAGTCCGGATGTTAAAAATATATCCGGAGAGTGATGCTTTATCCTTATCCTCAGTGGAAAAGGCCTCCTCAGTGAAAAGCTCACCGGTTGCTCCGGTTCTGGCATACGGCAGCGTCGACGGACGTATTTATACCGTGATGCCCTTTTATGTCAAAGGAAGTCTCTCCGCATATATTCAGCAGGGGGTGACCTTTTCAGCAGAGGAGATAAGAGAGTTTATTCTTCCTTCTCTGGTCGAAGGATTGAAGAGTATTCATGATGCCGGCTTTTTTCATAAGGGCTTATGTCCTGCGGTTATGATGGTTGCCGATGATGAAAGTCAAATTGTTCTTTCAGGCTTTGATATGGCGGCTGACAGGGCATCCTGCAGTCCGGATATTTATACCGCTCCGGAGTCTTTTACCGGATTCTATCATAAAAGCTCTGATTACTACTCTCTGGGTATTTCTCTTTATGAACTTTATACCGGTAGAAAGCCTGATTTCTCCGGATCGTCTGATGACGGCCGGATCGCAGGTGCCGGCGTTTTATCCTTCCCGGACAGCTTTGATGCGGAGCTTAAAAATCTTGTGTCAGGACTTACCTTTAGAAATCCCGGCCTTGGAAATGACGGTGATACTCCTGATAAAAGATGGGAATATGCCGAGGTCATGAACTGGCTTAGGGGAATTCCGCAGTCGCTACCTCAGTACCAGACCGAAAAAACCGGCAAACCGTTAATTTTTGCCGGAAAAAGTTTTACCTCGGAAAATGATTACATAGAAGAGCTTCTTAAGTCATGGGAGGAAGGCAAAAAGGAACTGTGGAGCGGAAATCCGGCCAGGGAATTCGCCTCTTGGAATAATCAGCCGGCTTCATTACTCTGCCGTCACGCGGAACTCCTCTATAAGGATAACCCCGGTGATGCTGATGTCATATTCTTTACAACGATGTACAGTATTGCGGAGCACCTCAAAAAGCTGTACTGGAAAGGGCTGGTGTTTGACGGCGTTACGGAGCTTGCCGCAAGTGTCCGTGATGTGCTAATCCAAAATGGCCGGGAAAGTGATGAAATAAGACTGGCGGTATTATTCTCCGGCATAACCGGTAACATTTCCGATTATTATTTCCGGCATCAGAGTGCTGAAGACAGGATAAAATGGCAGCTTCAGAGACATGGTATTACTGCATCTCTCCGGAACACACCTGTTTCTTCGGATATCGTAGCGGCCTCTCTGCTGGTAAAAAATGTTCAGCCGAAAGGGGGGTTCCGGATTGAAGGGCAGTATTTTGAAAGTACTGCAGACTTCTGTTATTACATGAGAACCATGTATCACCATGATATTACAAGCTACCATGATTTCTGTGTCCGTCATTCCGGGGAGCTTAGACGGCTGGTAGCGATGCAGCCTCAAGCAGTGGCAGATCTCCTGATGCATCATGTTCCGGTAGTGCTAGGAGACAGGGAGAGAGAGGCCCGGTCTCTGGTTTTCTGCGGAGATTATGTCTTTAACGATTTTGATGAGGCGTTGCGTTATTGCAGGGAACTCATCTCCCGGAGCAGTGATGAACTTAAAAATAATCCCGAGAAAGAGACGATAGAACGTATCGTCACCAGAAGAAATGATTTTTTCATGGCTTTTTACAGTAAATATTGGACGCAGATATTGGCTATTGAAGCATTCAGAAAAGAAACAGCAGACATTGAGAGAATTACCGGTCTCACTCTAATGCTTATTAAAGGAAAACTGTCGGTAGGGGAAGGTATTCTGTTCGGACAGTACAGAAAAACTTCAGCTACAGAACCGGAGCCGGTTGAATGGCTGATTATTGATGCTGACAAAGAAAACAGCAGGTATCTTCTGATTTCAAGATATGGCCTTGAAGTTGCTGTATATGATGAAAAAACGGAGAAATGGCGGGAATCATATCTCAGAAAATGGCTGAACAGCAGTTTTCTGGAAACAGTATTTTCTGAGAATATCAGAAAATACATAGCTCCGGTAACCATTGATAATGAATTCGACACCAGTACAGAAGATAGGATATTTATATTGAGCAGCAGGGAGGTCAGCCGGTATTTCCCTGACATGGATTCGCGAAGATGCAGCGCTACTCTTTACGCCAGTACACGCGGCGCTTTTCAGTCAGGGGGATGCAGTCCATGGTGGACCCGCAGCAGGGGATACAGTTATTCAAGCGTAATCTGTATTGCTCCTGATGGTGCATTTTTAAGCTCAGGTGTCTACTTGGAGGATCGTATTGTGCGTCCTGCTTTATGGCTTGAAATGAATAAATCTTAAAATATATCCACATGACCGCGGGCAGTGACTGCTGCCGGCAAAAGGATTTTTCAGCAGATATTGAGAAGGGGATCGGGCAATGTTAAGCTTTAAGGCTTTACTGTAACCCGAAAACAGCAGTTCTAAGTTTTAAGCTCCGGGACCCAGACTGAAAAACACCAAAACAAATAAACGCAAATTTTATTCAATCACAGCTGTTCTTTATTATTCGCAATTCGCATTATTACCGCAACAGGATATAAATCCCGGTTATAAAGTGTTTTTAAGAAAAGCTGTTCACTCTTTCTGTTTAAAACTTTTTTATACTAACTTTTTTTCTGCAGATAATCCTGAAATTTTTTATCTGTGAATATCATTTTGATTTATGTCACTTATTTTGAAGAGATGCCGGTTTATATCCCTTGATTTGTAAGATGATTCTGTTTTGATTTATGTTATATAAAATTTATAACAGTTATATTTTGATTTCTTTCCGGCTCCAGTATTGACATGTAAATTTTTTAATAAAAATATTGATTTTGATCATATTGAAAAAATCATTAAGAATAAAAAACTGAAAAATGTGATTTTTAACGCCTGATTTTGATAAATATACATACATTGGTCGATATTTGTACAGTTATCTAAAATAATTCAAAAATTTTTTCGAATTGTATCCCTTTTTTTGTTGCTTTTTAAAAGCAACTGAAAACGTTATCAGTTAACAAAAAAATGGAAATCCCTGTTAAATTTTATGCGGTATATTGTAAAACAAAGGTTGTTGAAATGTTTTAAATTGTGATCGATTTAAAATTATTGAAAACGTTTTATGTTATCATGCCGTCAGTGAAATTTATAAAAAAACATTAAATATGCTTAATATAAATTTCACTTTATTCAATATAATTAAAAGATAATTAACATTTAGAATAAAAACTATAATAAAAACTATAATAAAAACTATAATAAAAAATAATAGTGAAGAAAAATTTGTGAAATAGTGAAAACCAGGGGATTTACCCGACTCTTCATGAGTTAATAACTATAATTTTTCAAAGGAATAATGAATAATGAATTGTAAGAATTCAAACAGACTTAAGCTGCTGTCCCTCTCCATTCTGTCAGTCATCGGGGCATCCATGCTAGAGACCGCCAGTGCTAGCTCCTATGAAGGAGAAATGGTTATCGTTCATCCTTTCCAGTGGACCTATAACAATATCGCCAAGGAATGTACGGAATATTTAGGCCCTGCCGGTTTTGACGGCGTGCAGATTTCCCAGCCGGCTGAACATATCAACCGTTCAGATGTATGGTGGGCTATCTATCAGCCTATTAACTTCTATAATTACACCACTATGGAAGGTAATGAAGCTGAATTAAGGGAAATGATTAAAACCTGTAACAATGCCGGCGTTAAAGTATTCGCCGATGCAGTGTTAAACCAGAGGGGCAGCGGTTCAGGAACCGGTATCGGCGGCAGCTATTATTCCAAGTTTAATTATGCCGACGGTTTTAACTCCGGGGATTTTCATTCCGACTGCGCTATTTCAACCTATTCAGACGCCTATCAGGTTCGTAACTGTGCATTGAGCGGTATGCCTGATACAGCAACAGACAGAGACGGCACCCGTGAAAAGCTGGCCTATTACCTTGCCAATCTGATGAGCATGGGGATTCACGGTTTCAGAATTGATGCCGCCAAGCACATGGGATACACTGATATAGACGCCATTCTTTCCAAAACAGCCAATATTGCCGGTAAACGTCCTCCGGCATACCTCGAGGTTATCGGGGCATATGGCGAGGCCGCCGATATTCAGCCGGATAAATATACCTATATCAATAATGCCGTAGTTACTGATTTCGGTTATGTTGATCAGGTTAAGGATGTGTTTGGCAACCGTAACTACTGGAAGGCTTTTGATCTCTATACAAGTCTTGGTGAAAATGCCGAAGTATTTGTAAACAATCATGATAACGAGGCATTGCGCTGCTCAGCCGGGACCTGTTCAATGAGTACCCAGAACAACCCTGACTACCATCTTGCTCAGTCCTGGCTTGCCGTATGGCCTGTCGGTACTGTAAGACAGGTATACTCAGGTTATGCCTTCTCAGAACATGATACCGGCGGTCCGTTAGGGGCTCCAAGATGTGAAGGTGGCTGGCTGTGTCAGCACCGTGTACCTTTTGTTCTGAACGCTCCTAGATTTGCCAGAGCAACCAGAGGTGCTGCCGTAACCACCAAGGGTTATGATGACGGTATCCTGTGGTTCAACAAGGGTGATAAGGGCTTTTATGCCATGAATACCACCGGTTCAGCTGTAACTAAAACCTTTAAGGTGTCAATGGCTAACGGTAACTACTGTGATATTCTCGGAACCTCAGATCCATTGAATTCCCCATGCGGTCAGGATGTTTATGTAAATAACGGTTCTGTAACCCTTACTATTCCGGCTAAATCAGCCATGGCTATCTGTACCGACGGGCAGTGGTGCGGCGGTGTTGATCCATGTGAAAGTGATCCTTCCGGCAGCAGATGTCTCTGTAAAGGTCAGGAAACCGATGCAAACGGGATGTGTCTAAATTACTGTGAGACCAATCCTTCTGATCCGGAATGCGAATGTGTACTGAATCCTGGCAGTGAGCAGTGTCAGAATCCAATCAATAATACCAGAACCAACCTGTGCTATGCCGGTACCTCCAATTCCTGGAAGTTCGACAAAATGACCTACAGCAAGAAGACAGGTTACTGGTCGGTTAACGTAAACCTGGACGGTTCCAGCAAGCAGAGATTCAAGGTGGCTGAAAACTGTTCATGGAACGGTCCGGTTTACGGTTCTTCAGGTACTGCCGGAAAGCTGGCTGTAAACAGCTCAACCACAGGTGATGAATATACCTCATTGAGCGGCAGCTATGTCCTGATGATTAAGGACGCTGATATGACCTATACCTTCGAGAAGGCAGGTGATGACACCAACCATGCCCCGGTTGCCTCTTTCACAGCTGCTGCCGATAATCTCAAGGTTACTCTCAGCAACACCTCAACTGATGAGGATAACGATGCCCTGACTTATTCCTGGAATTTCGGTGACGGTACCACCTCAACTGAAAAGAACCCTGTAGTTACATACAGAGAGGCAGGCACCTATACCATAAGTCTTACCGTAACTGATGCCAAAGGTCTTGCCGGTACTAAAGTAAGTAAGACCGTAACCGTCAAGGCTCCGGCTGGAAACTTTACCCAGACTAAAAATAATCTCTGCTATGCCGGTACCAGCAACGGCTGGGTGTTTGACCGGATGACCTTTGACAGCACTACCGGTTACTGGTCAGTTGATGTTGCTCTCGACGGTTCAGCCAATCAGAGATTCAAGGTTGTGGACGGCTGCTCATGGTCCGGAAGCACCATCTATGGTTCATCACGTACTGCCGGCAGACTGGCACAGAATACTTCAACCTCCGGTGATGAATATACCTCTCTTTCAGGTTCATACACCCTTTATGTCAAGGATTCTGACATGACCTATCAGTTTGTTGAATCAGGTGATGCGGTTATGCCTCAGGTGTCCTTTGATGTAAAGGTTAACGGTCTGAATGCCGATTTCAGCAATACCTCCGTAATTCCAGACGGCAGCACCGGTGCCGATATTACCTGGTCATGGGATTTCGGTAACGGTACTACCTCAACTGAAGCTGAAAAGACCTTTGTAACCTATGCTAAGGACGGTGATTATACTGTAACTCTTACCGCCAGATCTGGTTCAAAGACTGCAGTATATAAGAAGAACGTAACAGTTAAGGGTGCGTTCAATCAGACCAAGGGGCGTTTATGCTATGCCGGTACCTCCAACAGCTGGACCTTTGACCGTATGAGCTTTAACAGCAGCACCGGTAACTGGGAACTTACTGTTAAACTTGACGGTTCAGCCAATCAGAGATTCAAGGTTGTTGACGGCTGTTCCTGGTCAGGTACCACTATCTACGGTACCTCAGGCAGAGACGGTCAGCTTGCTGTGAATACTTCAACCTCCGGTGACGTACGCACCAGTTTAAATGGCACTTATGTTCTCAAGGTAAATGATGCTGATATGAGCTACACCTTTACTAAAGCGGACTAAATATAACAGCCATGAAAGTACCGGTGAGTAATCTCTAAAGTTTTAGAGCCGGTACCACTGTAAAAGCAACGGTTTTCTTATGGATTTACCGTTGCTTTTTTTATTGCTGTATCTATATATGTGTTTATATAAAAGACAGATTGATTATTGTTATTGTATATATAAATAATATTCTTTGAGTTTAACAAATATCGAACAATCAATGATTTATAAATATGATTTAGAAAACATTATATATGTATGAGTTATGGTATAGTGAGATAAATACAGTTTGATTTTTGAACAGAAAAAACCGGAACGGCCGTGGTTCCTGCCAAGGTGATAACTAAAGCGGTCAGGTGTCGGTTTCGTTCTGTTCAGGTTCGCCTATTACCGGAGGTCTTATGTCACAGAGTAGTTTACCTCATAATTCCGCTACACCGAAGGAAGGAAAGCCGGACGGCAGAAAAGACACCGTTCAGAAAACCGGATCACCGGAAACGGTGTCTCCGGCAGACGGGACGGCATCCCGGCCGGAGAATAAAGCCGATGGCGGACATCAAAAAACAGGAGCACAGAAAGCTCCGGCCCTGGTGCATAAAGTGCCGGACGCTCCGGCTCAGAAAGTCGCAAAAGAAGGTGCCGGGGCTGTCACTGACAGTCATGGTAGCTCCGCTGCTGATGGTTCCGGGGGAAAAACTCCTCCGGCGGCTCAGTCCGGAAAACCGCACGATGACACAGGGCTTAGAAGACGTATCAGAAGGATTATAGCCATCACCTCCGAAGGTCTTGTTGATCGTCAGGATGCCGTTAAATCAGCTGTGCTGGCCACTCTCTGCGGAATGAACACCTTTTTCTACGGACCTCCGGGAACAGCCAAGAGCCGGATATCCCGGAGACTCAATGATATTTTTGCGGGAGACGGCGGTTATTTTGAACATCTCATGCACCGGTTCTCTACTCCGGAGGAGCTTTTCGGGCCGATAAGTCTTTCTAAACTCAGACAGGACGAATATGAAAGAAAGATTGACGGGTATCTTGCCTGCGCCCGTTTTGCCTTCCTTGATGAAATCTGGAAGTCCTCCCCCGCAGTACTCAATACTCTGCTTACCCTCATTAATGAGCATACATACTACAACGGCAACCGGGTTCTTAATGTCCCGCTGCGCAGTATGGTGGTGGCTTCTAATGAAATACCTCTTGCTGAGGATGAGCTTTCCGCGCTCTACGACCGTTTTGTGATGCGTCTTGCCATTGAACCGGTGAGTACCAGAGATGACTTTATCTCTCTCCTTAATGAGGCTCTTAAAAATGATGAGGTGGAATCCGGTCATAAGCAGAAGCTTAAGGATCTTGCGGTGACTGATGAGGAATATGCCTCATGGCAGAAGGATATTGTCGGCATTCCGTTAGCAGATGCCCTGATTAACTGCATCTCTAATATAAGGGAGGAGCTGAATCTCCGCCTTAAGAAATTTAAAAAGGCTGAAAAGAAGCTTGAAAATTACGACGGCTTCTCTGAAGAGAGTCCAGACAGAAACACCGCCGTATCCTATATATCAGACCGGCGCTGGGTACAGATTTCCCGTATTCTGCGAGCTGCCGCCTTTTTTAACGAGGAGAAGGTTTCCGGAGTTAAAAACCTTATTCATCTGGAGGATCTTTTGTGGCATGATCCTGCCGAAAAAGAGATTATTCATGACATTGTCGTGAGAAATATCGAAAGGTCTCTTGAAGAGGGGCTGAAGGATGCCGATGAAGGAAGGATTCTCAGTAACAGCAAGAAGCTGGATAAAATCATCAGCAACTGCGCCAATGAAACCAACTTCAGCGATCATAATGTGCTGTTGCGTCTTAATGATGATAACAAGGTATTCTTCAAACTGCGCAAGGACTCCGGATTTACCTACATCACCTCCCGTGATAACTGGAACGAACATCAATGGTTCAAGCGGACGGATCCTAAGGATTTCTATACCGCAGAGGTCAGAGAGAAATGCCGTAACCCGGTAAAGGACGGAAAGACCGCCATTTTACTGCCACAGGCCGGGGATATTATCCGGATTGTACTGGTTCGGGATATCAGCGGTTATTTCAGCCGCGGTGACAGCAACGGCACGGAAGTGTTCACCTATACGGTTCCTGGTATGCGCGACAATTCCGGCAAATCTCTGGAGACCGAGCAGTATACGGCTCCAAGTCTGATTCTCCCTAAATCCGTTCAGCTTTATCTTAAAAACTGCCGGGAGGACAGTTTTGAGCTATATGCCGCCATTACCGAAGTACAGAATCATTTCGGGTTTGATAAAAAGATGAAATCTTCAATAAAGATTAATTTTGAAAATATCTTCTCAGACAAGACCCTGATGATTGAGCATCGTGGAGCAGATACCTCCATGGTGAAGTCAACGGCACCTCTTTCCAAAGAGCAGACTGCTAAATATCTACCTGGTGATTTCATGAAATACGGTGAGCATGATAAATACATTGCCACCATGGATAACAGCGATGAGGTGCTTATTGTGGTGCCGCACGGCTCCTACCCGCCGGCCAAGGGAGAACTTATAAGTTATGAAAACCGCTACAACGGCAGTGAATACGTCTGGGTGGAAAAGAAGTGTTATCGTGACTGGTTCAGATATGTGGTGGAGCAGAAGGAGCTCAAAAACATCCGTCATCTCAAATGTACTGTTAATACCAATAAAGATCTGTTTGTCCATGGTCTGCACTGTATTCTGAATGATGGTGAAATCATTAATCCTGAGAAACTTAATATGAATCTTCAGGCGGTGGATTATGATCAGGCCGTGCTGCAGCTTTCCCCTGAGGACAGGACTGATATTACCGTTGTATCCATACCGTATGATGAGTTTGTTAAAGACAAGGTTATCAAGGTCTATGACAATCACGGCAAAGAAAACGGACAGGCTGTCACCAGAGAGGCTCCTACAGGCAGATCAATTGAAGTACGGCTTAATGACAAGACCGTTATTCGAAGTATTATCTCCAATGATACCATCAGCTTCCTGAAGGAGATTATCGGTTCAATGCATCAGGTTGATGATATGCTCCGGGAGAACAGCAGGCTGATTAGCCGGATCAATAACAGACTGAACAGTCATCGGGATTACATTAATTCGGATATCTTCCTGTCCGATCGGCAGAAACACGATCTCACAGCCGTACTGGAAAATGTCTATGCTCCGGTGAAGGAGGAGATGGCCAAGGCCGGGCTTTATGAGCAGAGAGCCAATGATCTGGTGAAAAAGAACAGGTTCAGATAAAGGTTATTATTTCCCCGGACTGAGGGATACCGCCTAACAGGAAGATAGATTATGGGATACACAAAGCGTCAGGATGATAAAGACACTCCTCCTAAAAAGGGACTGTTCCGTTCCCTGATGGGGAGTCTTTTCGGGAGAAAAAAGGAGACTGCGACAGTATCTCCTGCTGATAAAACTCCCGGGAATGAACTTCCCGGGGAGCATTCGGCTCCGGAATCTCATCCTGAGTCTGTGTCTCCTGAGTCAGTGGCACCGGATACAGTAACTCCGGTTCCGGACAATATTCCCCATAAATCTCCGGCAGGTTCTCAGGAAAGCTTCAGCGATACAGTTCAACCCGTAAAGTCATCTGAAGATCTCCGTACAGAAGTTTCCGGTTCTGCCGGTGGTAACGGAGAAAATGGTCAGGAGAATAATAAGGATCGGGGGAACAGTAGAAATAAAGATAAAGATAAAGAGAAAGAGAAATCAGATGAGAATGCCTTCAAGAATAACCATAAAGATGATTCCCGGCATACTGAAAAGGATAATGATGGTGAAAACGGCTCCATAAAAGGGAAAATAAAGGAAGAGGAGCTTAATAAAGGTAAGAATGAAAATAAGGATAAGACCGGAGATAAAGGCGCTGACGTCATACTGAATAATGATAAATCCGCCGGAAAATCGGTAGCAGCGTCCGGAAATAAAGCAGGCTCCGCTTTATCACCTGAGGGAATACCGGAGAAAAATAATCCTCTGCCGGTTTCAGCAGATGATAACCTCCATAAAGAAAAAGGATCTGGTAGAGAAAAAGACGGAACTAAAGAGAAGGACGGGGGATCTGACAGTAAGTTCCGGTCTCCTGACAAAAACAGCAGTAAATCCGGAGCTGATTCCTCCCGGTCTGTAGAGAATCCTTCCGGAAAAAATGACACATCCTCTCAAGGGCTGGATAATAAGTCTTCAACTGCAGGTGCAGAAAAAGTCAGCAGTACCGCAAAAGAAGATGCAGCTAAAAAAGAATCTCCTCAGAATAATATATCCGGTGCTACTGGCAGGAAGGTGATGCCTGCCGGAAGGGACTCGTCTTCTGATAAGAAACCACAAGGTACAGCAGAGAATAATTCTTCCGGTATCCTGGCGGCCGAGGAACATCCTGCTGCGGCAAAAGTGACTGCTGATTTCAATCAGGAGCTTACCAGTGCCATCATGAAAAAGCTTGGCGGCGGTTCCTCCTCTAAGCCTCAGAGCAGCAGTGACAGTACAGGTTCAGACTCCGGAAGTGTTAAGGATAAAAAAACAGAGAATCCTCAGCCGGTCACCGGAGATACCAAGCAGAAAGGCACTACCATGAGTGCAATCGAAAAAGCTCTTGCTGCCGGCATGGCAGCGGTAGCTACCGTGACACCGGTAAAATCAGAAGCATCACCGGCTGCTCCTGCAGAGAAAAAAGCCCCTCTGAATCCGGAAAGCACTGAAACAGCATCAGATACAGCCTCTCCTTCAGCAGGCGAGGAAACCACGGCTCATAGCACCGGTACACAAGAACAGGAACGTCAGGTTACCGGTAAAGCTTCGCCATTACCTCAAAAAAGTTCGGAGGAAACTCCGGTACCTGAAAAGACAGCAGAAAAGATTCAGGAGCATCAGAAAGCTACTGTTGCAGAAATTGCGAATAAAAAAGAACAGCTGTCACTTAAAAAAGCTGGTATGGAAGCAGAAAAAGCTGCGGTTAATCTGGATACTGCGGTGGCTGAATTATCATTAAGCACTAAGAAAAATGATGATACCGGCGGAAAACCGGACGATAGTAAGAATACTGACAGGGAAAAGACCGAAGCTAAAGATAAGACAGAGAATAAAGCTGCTGATGTCTCAGGGATAAAGCCTTTCGCCACTTCTCCGGAAAAAACAGCCTCCGTTTCTTCTGAAAGTCATCCGGCTGTTTCAGTATCCGAAAAATCTCCCGGTAAACAGAAAGAAAATGAAGCACCGCATTTTTCAGTAAAAACAGCTGTTTCCGGTGCTTCAGAGTCTACCGCTAAGGAAAATCCGGAGACCGGCGTAACCTTATTAGGAGATATCGGGTCTAATGCGCAGGTTAAAGCTGCACCTCAAGCACTTAGTAAAACCGGTGACGGGAAAAAGACAGATGATATTGCAACAGCTACTGCAACTGTTGCAGGGAGTGAGGATTCAGGCTCCTCAGAGTATTCAGATATTAAGGTTAAAGAAGAGAATTCCCTGCATTTACCGGTGGATGACAATAATTCGTTACGAAGTCAGGAGCGGAATGCAGATGCTGCCGTTATTCCGGGAGTCTTTCCGGTACTCGATCTTTCTGCCGGAGGACATGAGAATCTTATAAATCTTAGAGAAAAACAGATAGCAGGTATTGATGATCCCCGGATTATCAATAATATCGACATGGCTTTCGGAGTACTTGACAGACTTAACAGCGGTCTTGCCGACGGCTTTAACGGAAGTCTCATAAGCTCCAGCCGGTACCGTTCTGATATTCTGCTTGCTGATTATCTGCAGAATAAAAGTCTTCGGGATTTCATGGAAAGGGATAAATATCTTAAGGATCTTGATGATCTCGGATTTCGCTACATTACCATACAGAGCTATACCGGGGAGTTAAGGGAGAAGCTGAAGATCTGTTTGAGACTTAAGGATGAATACGCCAGGCTTGCTGACGATCCTGGATTTAAAGCCGGCGAAGAGAAAGCTCTTAGGAGATATGAGGATTTATCCGACCGGATTCTACAGGAGAATAATGTTGCCGATGGTATAAAAAGGGCTCTTATATCCAGAGTTGCCACCATTATAAGGAATCTGGAGCTTGAAGAGGAAAAAAGGATGGCCTCCTTTATCAGGGATGCCCTGACCACTCAGTTTAATGAAATGGCTGAAAGCATCGAATTCTGTGCCGGCCATGATATTCCATATTCAGTCTATACCAGATCATTCGGCGGTGACGGCAGGGATGATGAGGTGAAAGACATGGTTAATCATTATCTTAACCAGTACATCAACCGGAAGTACCATCCGGAAAAGCACCTCAGTGCCTTTGTTAATGTGCGTCCCGGGACGGCTGACAGCCAGTTCCTGAAATATGTGAATATAGTCAGAAAGAATATACCGCTTATTAAGCTTCTTGATGCTCTGGGGCGAACCATGGGGCTTGATGCAGTTATCAGAGCACGCTCTGAAAAAATCTATAAAGCCAGAATGAACCGGCACCGTAAAAAAAGAGGGGATCATATAAGCGGAATCACCCTCGGTGACAGTTTAAGCTATGTTCTTCCTGAAGAACTGCTACGTCTCGGAGATCCTGATTTTGAGATACTCTTTAATCTGAAGATTTTAAACAGAGAGCTTCTTTCCTTTGATTTCAACCGGGTAGCAGGAGTATTTGAGAATGCCGGAACGGGGTCCGGTGATAAGTCTGAAAAGCAGGGGGGACCTGTCATCGTCTGTGTCGATACCAGCGGCTCCATGAAGGGGGAGGCTGAGGACTATGCCAAGGCTGTGGCTCTGGTGGTGGCCTTTAAGTGCATGGAGGCAGGAAGACAGTGCTATATCATCAATTTCGCCGTTGAGATGGAGGCCATTTATGTGGATCCTGAGAACCGGGATACATCACTGGATCATTTAAACAGTTTTCTGAAACGTTCTCTGCGCGGGGGAACCTCCATTGACAGTGCCATGCTTGAGGTATCCAGAGTTGTGAGAACAGATGAACGTTTTGCTAGGGCGGATCTTCTCTGTGTCACCGACGGCAAATACCTTTACAGTGAAGAAACGCTCCGGGAGATAAAAAACAATAAGGAAAACTGCGGTACAAGATACTTTGAATTTGTCAAAGGTTATGCTGATTCCTCCCAGCATGTGATATTTGATAAAGTTTTTATGATCTGTAACGGCAGGTTTACGGAAATTTAATCTGAAGTTTAGTAAAATTGTCTCGCGAGAAAATTTTAACAGAGCCGTGGTTTCATTCCGTTTTATAAGGTTTACGATACCCCGTAAGGTACGATTGTCGTTTTCCTTGATTCTTAAAGCTGACGGGGTGGTTCCGGCTGCTGTTATCATGGAAAAAGCTTAAGCTTTAGCGGTGTCATCCCGTGTATGTTTTTAGTCTGTCGTGTACTGACGGAATGCAGGTTTGCGGAGATGATTCTGTTTTTTGATAATTATTGAGTTGTTTTTTTACATGTTTATATATTTGAATATAATCTTATATTTTGTTATATATTGTATTCTGATATGAGAACATATTCACATTGAGGATAGCTAGATGTCAGTAGAATCCGCCCTTTTAAGGTTATTGGTTGACAAGGGTATTATAAGTGATGCTAAGAAGAGCGTGGTTGTCGGCGAAGCTGAGGAGTATGAAAAATCGATTATTTCGACAGTGATCGGTTTAAGCTATGCTGAGCCTAAGCAGCTTATGGATCTTCTTGCCGAGGAATATGATTTACCTTCCATGGATTTAAATCTTTTTGAACCGAAAACGGCACCGCAGAAATATTTGAATGAGGATTTGTGTCTTAAGTATGAGGCTCTGCCTATAGGTGTAGTCAACAGCACCCTTTATCTCGCTGTATCAGATCCTTCCTCCATGACAGCCATTGAAGCGCTGGATAATTTTTCCACCAAGTATGCTGTCAGCACGGATATGATTGTGGTGGAGGAGGACAAACTGCAGAGAGCTCTGACTATTCTGTTCCGTCACAACATTGATGTTGAAGCAGGTGACAAGCAGGAAGGCAGCTGGTACGACTGATATCAGCAGAAAAAACAGAACCATCAGCACGTCTCTGATAAGCAGATAAGTCCAGCTTTATGAGAATCCGGATGTACAGAGGATTTTCAGTCTGCAGGATTTATTTGAAGAAAGGAAAGGAGAGTAGAAGCTCCTTTCTTTTTTTGGAAGTATTTCCATATTTTCTTTTTTATATATTCATTCATAGTAACAAACACTGTTATTTTTTTCCTGTATTCATTCTTAACTCAACTTTCCCAGTAAATTTTCTGGGACAAAACCTTAATCCATGCTTTATCAGGATTGTCAGGAATATATTCGTTGTTAAGCCATACGCTAAAACTTTTGCCCGTCATAAACTTTTCGCCTTTGTCATGCAGGGCTTTGTTATAATCGATAT
>JAEEGK010012040.1_pt1 | contig 19705 bp, 9 predicted proteins | sample 8958771 | NCBI WGS metagenome assembly JAEEGK01 (sample SAMN16246547, study PRJNA631951) | gut metagenome | biome: gut microbiome; feature: rumen; material: SC-attached | host: Bos | place: Iran: Karaj | collected 2018-10
CAGCATTTCGGGGTCGGTGAGCCTTGCAATTTACGACGACCGTCTCGAAATTGAGAATCCCGGTCGCCTTCCCGTTGGCATTACACCCGACAACATCAAAGAATCCCACGATTCCAAACCATTCAATCCCATAATTGCCGAAACACTCTACAAATGCACCTGGCTCGAAAGTTGGGGGTCAGGCGTTGACAGAATGGTGAACGCCTGCAAGGCCGACAACGCGCAGGAGCCATTCTACGAGTTGCGTCCCGGTGGACTTGCCATTGTTTTCAAAAGGCCAAAAGTAGAGGATAACAGCAACCAGACAAGTATAGAACAAGCGAACAATAAAGTGAACAATAAAACGAACAATAACGCGAACAATAAAGTAGAGAATAAAGTAGAGAATAAAGTAAACAATAAAGTAGAGAATAAAGTAGAGAATAAAGTAGAGAATAAAGTAGACAATAAAGTAGACAATAAAATTACAGATAATAATCTAACTGATAACGAGTTAGATAAAAATATGAACAATAAAGTAGACAATAAAGTAGCCAATAAAGTAGCCAATAAAGTAGCCAATAAAGTAGCCAATAAATCGCTTACGAAAACAGAGCAAACTATTGTTCAGTTGCTCAAAAAAGACGTGAATATCACAATGCATGATATTTGTAAATCAACAGGGCTTTCTTTGGCATGGATTAAAAGAAATTTGGCATCTTTGCGCAAGAAAGGCATCATCGAAAGAATGGGCGCAAATAAAAACGGCTATTGGATTGTAAACATTTAACACTATATAAATATGAACCAATCGAAACTTTCTGCCCTCACTGACGAGGGCATCGAACTATTGAAAAATCTGATTCGCACGCCGTCCGTTTCGCGCAACGAAGACAAGACGGCGGAGTTAATTTTCAATTACTTGAAAGACCACGGCGTTGAGGACGTGCATCGGCATTTGAACAATGTTTGGGCGTTGAGCAAGAATTTTGACGCCAACAAGCCGACCATTCTCCTCAATTCGCACCACGACACGGTGTTGCCCGCCAAAACTTACACCCGCGACCCATACAGTCCCGATGTAGAGGACGGTGTGCTTTATGGTCTCGGCAGCAACGACGCAGGCGGCCCGCTTATCAACCTGATTACCACGTTCTTGTATTTTTACGACAACGACAATCTGCCATACAACCTCATAATCGCGCCTACCGCCGAGGAAGAAAATTCGGGCGAAAACGGCGTAATGAGCATCCTCGACAAACTGCCGCCGATAGAATTTGCAGTGGTTGGCGAGCCGACTTGTATGGAGATTTCTGTCGCAGAAAAAGGCATTCTCGTGCTCGACTGCACCGCGCACGGCAAGACAGGACACGCCGCCCGCAATACCGGCATCAACGCTATTTACAAGGCTATGGACGACATCAACTGGCTGCGCAGCTACAAGTTTGAAAAAACTTCGCCGTGGCTTGGCGACGTCAAATGCACCGTCACGGGCGTCAACGCGGGAACATTGCACAACGTTATCCCCGCCGAATGTACTTTTATGGTGGACGTGCGCATCACCGAAAAATACACGCATCAGGAAGTCCTCGACATCATCCGCCAAAACATCCCTAACAAGGACACGGAAGTAAAGCCGAGGAGTTTCAAACTCAAATCGTCGCACATCGACGAGAATCACCCGTTCATAAAACTTGCCGCCGCAAAAGGATTCAAATTGTTTGGTTCGCCGACCACATCCGACCGCGCCGTGATGCCGTATGCAAGTCTCAAAATGGGTCCCGGCGACTCCAACCGCTCCCACACCGCCGACGAATACATCAAAATCGCCGAAATCGAAGACGGCGTGGCAAAGACCGTTGGACTTTTCGAGGAGTTTTTCAACAAACGATAATTAGCTTTTCAAACGATAATTACCGTAAATTTCAAAAAAAATTACCGATAATTTCAACAATAGCGAAATTATCGGTAAATTTTTGTAATAAAACCAAACTTAGTTTATTATCAATCACTGTTCGTAACACATTGTTGTATAGTCATATATTACTTTTGCTACATACACAGCAAAGAATAACCCAAAAGACCACATAAATTTCCTTTGGATTGTTTTTTTGCGCTTTTGTTCGATGGCAAGCACCTCTCTCAGTTGTTTGAGGTATGCCATAACATCAGAATATTCGGCATATTTTTTTTCGGCGGTTACAATCTGTCTGCGAACTCCACCCGGATCCATTGACGATGCAAAACCGCCTTTATTTCTTGCCAACATAACCACACCTAACGCAATCATAACTGGCGCGACACCGCACGAAGACACAACCATTATATTGTGCTCGCCAGCACGTGATCCGATACAAAACGAATGTATCAACATCACTATGCCAAGCATCAGCACCAACCAAGGGAAATTATCCCTTACCATAGAGCCGAAGTTGTTTGGATAACTTTTTTTGTATTTCTCCAAAAGTGATTCAAGGAGTCCCATATCGTTGAGGAACTCTGTTTTCATCTGTGACATCGCTTATTGTGTTTTTAATTGTTGAACTAAAAGAAGAAATATAATATCACCGGTATCAACAGCACAGACAACATAAACAATGTAAGCTTGTTGCGGTTGTTGTCGCGCAACTTTTTGTAACCAGCAATTTCGTTGGCGTAGTCGGCAAGAAGTTTTTGAGCCTCCTCGTTAGAGCCGTATATCGTGGAGACCTGCCGCTGATATTTCTCATACGAATGTAACGCATCGTAAAACTCCCTGTCAGCTATCGCAACTGGTGACGCGGAGTCTTGTACGTCAAAAAGGTAATAAAACATTATCTGGAAGGTAGATTCCAAATCGAAGCAAAAGTCGGGGGCTTTGCTACTCTTGTCCCTATGAATAATTTTCATAATTAGTGCGGCAATAGGCACAATAAATACCGACATACAGCAATAGTTCATATCATTTAGCGTAATGCTAAGAATAAAAAAAGCTATCGCGAAATAAAAAGCCACAATATTAAGCCGGTATTTCACCACCATCCAAAACGTCGGACGAAAATTATTTTTGAGACTATCGATGCTTTGGTTGATGTTGGCAATCAGGTTTTTAATGTTGAAATTGGAATCCCACTGTTCGTGCAGCACATATCCGCAATGTCCGCAGATGTTGCTAACGAGAGGATACGGCGCACCGCACTTGGGGCAGTTTTTGTGCCTTTCTTGGTCGGTGTTGATGTTTTCTTGCTGGATGATTTGGGCGGCCTCGTCAGATACATTGAACGAACTTGGATGTGGCGGAGGAACAATTACTTGACTTCCATCGCGTTGCAACATAGTGCCACAATACGGGCATTGGTCGGCAATGAGCGGCACGCCGTGTCCACAGCCGGGACAAGAACCAAGTTCTTCTTTGGTATAACTTTGAAGCCGCGTGTTGAGAGCGTCGGTGAGGTAGGCGTCTATTTCTTCTTGACTAACGCCCATCTTCAACGCCTCCGCAACTATGGTCTCGCGCTCCTTGAAAGTCAGCACACGGTCTTGCAATGCAAGTGTGGTGAGGTCGATTATTTTTTTAGGTATAGACATAATAGTAGCGAATTGTTTTCGGTGCGAAAGTTAGCAAAAAAATGTTAATGGCACAAAAAAAAAATTACCGACAATTTTCTGATGAAAATTATCGGTAATTTTTTATCTAAAACAACAATGCGTCAAACCTTACGCCTCCAACTCTTTCAGCACTTCCTTAGCCCTCTGCGAGGCGATGTCGAAGTTTGAGCAAACGTTTTTGCTGTCGAGTTTTTCGACGATGCCGGTCTTGTTGAGTTCCTTGAATACGCTCTCATTGACGCCTGAAAGAACTATTTTCACATTGATTTCGCGGAGGTCGTCGAGCATCGCGCTGAAATTCCTTGCGCCCGTGGCATCCATAAAAGGCACGTGCCTCATACGAATCACCAACACCTTAGCCTCGTTGCCAAACTGACGGAGAGTCTCGCGGTATTTCTTGGCAGCACCGAAGAAGAACGGGCCGCTAATCTCGTAAACCTCAATGCCTTTGGGGAACATCTGACCATAATTGACGAGCGAATCTTCGTCGTGTGTAACATTGATGACGCTACTCTGCGACGCCATCCTCTGCATAAAGAGGAACGATGCCAACACCATACCAACCTCGATAGCGGCTGTAAGGTCGAAAATAACTGTCAACAGGAACGTTACAACCAAAATTACAGTGTCGTACTTGCTGCCCTTGCAGATGGAGACGAATGAACGCCATTCGCTCATATTGTAACTTACCACAATCAGCACACCCGCAAGGCACGACAACGGTATCATCTCCGCATAACTGCCAAACAGGAACATTATCAGCATCAGCGTAATGGCGTGTACGATGCCAGCAACAGGGGTGCGACCGCCATTTTTGACGTTGGTGGCGGTACGGGCAATTGCGCCTGTTGCCGGTATGCCGCCAAAAATCGGCGATACGATGTTGGCGACGCCCTGGGCGATAAGTTCGGTGTTCGATTTGTGATTGCTACCAATCATACCATCTGCCACGACAGCCGACAGCAACGATTCTATCGCGCCAAGCACCGCAATCGTTACGGCGGGGCCTATGTAACTATTGAAATTGCTCCAATCAATCTCCGGCATACTCATCGTAAACGACGACGGAATCTGATTGAACTTAGAGCCGATGGTCTCCACATCGAGGTTGAATATCGCGGAAATTAACGTTACGATAATAATGGCAACAAACGAGCCAGGGATTTTGGGAGTAATTTTCACGAAAAACACCGAAATCAAGATAGTCAACACGGTGAGACCGAGTGCGGTGAAATTGACACTTCCAATATCAGAAATCATCGCGCCCCATTTGCCGATGAAGTCGCCGGGGAGTTTGTCAACCGAGAGCCCAAGCGCGTCCTTGACCTGCGTTGTGAATATCGTGAGCGCGATACCCGACGTGAAGCCAACGACCAACGGATGAGGTATAAACTTGATGACCGAACCCAAATGCAACAATCCAAACAGCACCAAAAGCACGCCCGCCAACATTGTGGAGACCATCAATCCCGACAGTCCGTACTGCTGCACGATGCCATAGACGATGACGATGAACGCGCCCGTAGGCCCGCCAATCTGCACGCGGCTGCCGCCCAAAAACGAAATCAGGAAGCCGGCGATAATAGCCGTCACAAGTCCCTGAGCCGGGTTGACGCCCGACGCCACGGCAAACGCAATTGCCAACGGCAATGCCACGATGCCAACGATGATGCCCGCCAAAAGGTCGGACTGAAACATTTTCTTTGTGTATCCCTGTTTGAGAACAGAGAAGAATTCGGGTTTAAATACGCTTTTCACTGTTTTGTAGTCTTTTTTAAAAAACGGTGCAAAGGTATAAACCCAACGTGTATTGTATTTTGCGGTTGTTTTAAGAAATATTTAAATTTTTTACGTTTCCAACATCCCTGACGGCGTCACGCCAAATTGTTTTGTGAAACATCTCGTGAAATATTTGGGGTCGTTGAAACCGACCTCGTAGGCAATTTCGGAGATGTTCATATTGTGGGTGATGCGGTTTTTAATGATGAGGTCGCGGGCTACTTTGAGACGGTAAGCACGGATGAAAGGACCCGCGCTTTGCTGCGTCAGGGCTTGCATCTTCTTGTTCATAAAAGTCTTGGAGACACCCATTTGCGTGATGAGTTCGTTGACATCAAAATCGGGTTCGCGGTAGTTTTCCTTGATGATTTTCAATACCTTGTCGATGAACTTCTTGTCGTAAGAATCCTCCGGGATGTTGAGGCTGCCGGTGTCCATATCGGCGCGGAAACGCTGTTGGAATTTGCGGCGGTTTTCTATCAGGGAGAGGATTTTGGCTTTGAGCGTGGTCTCGTCAAAAGGCTTCGTGATGTAGTCGTCAACGCCGTTTTGGAGGCTGTCAATCATAGAATCCTTGCTCGTCTTGGCGGTGAGGATGATGATTGGAATGTGCGAAATGTCGCTGTCCTGACGCACCTGTTTTGCAAGGGCGATACCGTCCATACCGGGCATCATCAGGTCAGAAAGGATGAGGTCAACGACATTGGAGCGCAGCACGGCAAGGGCGTTGTTGCCGTCAACAGCCTCATATACAGTGTATTGGTCGCTGAGGACGGTGCGGATGTATTGGCGCATCTCGCTATTGTCCTCCACCACAAGCACCGACATACGATGCTCGGCGGTGTCCTGAATTTCGTCGTCGTCGTCGCTGTCGTTGGCTTCGCTGATGTAATTGGAAACCGGCGCGGCGGGCGCACTCTCGATGGTAACGAGCGGAATCGACATACGGAAACACGCTCCACGGGTCTTGTTGTTGCGGGCGTTGATGTCGCCGCCGAGGAGGATGGCGAGTTTTTTGCAAAGGTAAAGCCCGATGCCCGTACCGCTACCGTTGGAGTTGTTGTTGTCGCCTGATTTCGATTGATAAAAACTATTGAAAATCTTGTCGATGTCCTGTTCGACGATGCCGCTGCCGGTGTCCCTCACCGCGATGTAAAGGCGGTCTGGCTGCGCAAACGACGCCGCAAAAACATCAATCCTGCCGTCCCGTGGCGTGAATTTCACAGCGTTGCCGAGCAAATTGGTGATAATCTTGACCATCGCCTCGCGGTCAAACATTATGTACGGGTCGCGCATACGGAAATAGAGGTTGAGGGCGATGCCTTTGTCCTGCGTCAACGAGCGGAAGGGCAGCAAAATATCGTCCATAAACGTCTTGAAATTGCCGGGCGCGAGGTTGACGGGCATATTGTCGGTCTCCACCTTTCGGAAGTCCATCAACTGATTGACGAGCGACAATAAATGTTTGGAATTGTGATCCACAAAATTCAGTTGCTCAATCACTTTGGGGTTGGTGCTGAGTTTCAGGGCGCGTTCTATCGGACCGATAATCAACGTGAGCGGCGTGCGAAATTCGTGGGTGATGTTGGTGAAGAAGGCGAGTTTGTCAAGGGTGAGTTCTTGGATTTTGGTGGTGTTTTCTTCGAGTTGCTTCTTCTGCCGCGAGATTTCCTCGTTTTGACGGAAAAGCAATTCGTTTTGGCGCGTAATCTCCTCGGTCTTGCTTTCGAGGGCGGCGGTGCGGCGGGTTACTTGTTCCTCCAACAGAGATTTTTGCTCCCTCAACATCTCCATCCTCCTATGCACAATGTGTCGCACGATGGCAACAATTATCACCAACAAAAGCAACAGAAACCACCATTGCTTGTAAAAATAACCCTTGACGTGGATGCGGATTTCGGTGGGGGCAGAGTATTCGCCCGAGCCCGACGCGCAACGCACTTGGAAGGTGTAGTTGCCCTGCATCAAATTGCTGAAAACCGCTATCCTGCGGCTGTGAGGCACTGTCACCCACTTGTCGCTAAAACCTTCGAGGCGGTATTGGTACGTCACGGACGAAGGCGCATTATAATCCAAAGCCGAAAATTCCAACGTTACCGACTTGTCCCTTTCGTGGATGTAAATATCTGATTCTCTTGATATTTCGGTGCTGATGATGCCGCTGCCCGCGTTCACATTTTTTTCGTTGACAGAGAGGCTCGTGAGGTAAACCTTGTAACTGCCAAAAGCCGTGTGCGACCTCTCCGCGTCCACGCTCATCAACCCGTGCAACGCGCCGAAATACAGCATATTAGAGCCTTTCGCCTTGTAGCCGCCGTTCCAAAAGAAAGCGTCGTCGCACAATCCGTCTTCCCTATAATAACACGAAATCCGCTGACTCTGAGGCGAATAGCACGACAATCCGTTGGCGGTGGCTATCCACAGGCGGTGCTCGTTGTCCTCAGTAATATAAGTAACAATGTCGTTGCTAAGTCCGTTGTTGATGTTGAACAATTGATGATACCCATCCGCATCGCGCCTTACCACGCCAAACCCATTGGTGCCGATGTACAGCGAGCCGTCGCCGCTCTCCCAAAAACAGGTGATTTTGGAGAGAAATTCGGTGTCGTTGTCACGCTTGCGGTCGATGGTTGCGGTTTTGGTTTTTAGGTTGATGCTAATTATACCATCTGTTGTGCCAATCAGGAGCGAGCCGTCTGCCGTCAGAGCCGTGCCGAGCGAGCCGTGGATGTTGGCGGTGATGCTGTCGGGCAGAGGACATTGGATGTCGCCGGTATTGATGTCGTAAAAATATATGCCGTGGTTAGAACCAATCCAAACTCCGTTGTTGATGGTGTCGGTGGTGCAAGTGCCTATGAAACTGATGTTTATGGAATCGGTTTCGTAATTGATGCGCTGTATGCCGCGTCGTGTTTGCTTGTCAAAAATCGTGATGCCGCCGCCCCAAGTGCCGAGGAGAAGTTTGTTGTTACCAATGGGCGTGATGCAACTTACCGAATTGTGGCTCAGACCATTAGCAACAGTATAATTCTTGAAACTGTCGTCGTCGGCAGCCTTGCAATTGAGACCGCCCTCCACGCAGCCCGCCCACAACGTGCCATCGGTGTCCTCATAAATCGCGTTGACAGGCCCATTGGAAATAGTGTTGGCGCGGTTGCCCGACCATTGGAAACTCTTGACGGAAATCACCGGGCGTATCATTTTGTTCAGTCCGCCCGACTCCGTGCCAATCCATATAATGCGGTCGTCGCACAAGATGGTGTGGATAAAATTGCTGTTGATGGTGCGGAAGATGCGCTCCTGTTCGCCGTTTTGCGTGATTCGGTAAAAAAAGTCGTTCAGCGAGTCATAAAAATTCAAGCCCAACAACGTGCCAACAATCAACTGCCCGTTGCCGGTGAGTTGGATGTCGGAAATGAGGTTTTGGGAGAGCGAATGAGGGTCGTTGTCGTTATGATAATAAGCCTTAACGTTCTCATTGATAGTGTTGTAGCGGAACAATCCGTCGTCAGTGCCTATCCAAAGTTCGTTTTCCTTGCTGATTATGCATTTGATGAGGTTGCAACGGAGATTGAGCCGCGTGGAATATGGCGACGCCACGAGGTTGCCCTTGTCGTCGGAGACAATTTTCATAAGACGGTTGTTGATGCCCGCAAGCATCTGACCGTCAAGTTCATACAACGCCGTAACGGGATTGTTGATGCGCGTGCCGGGATGGAGGTTGTAGATGTTGGTGATGTTGCCACGCGCATCGAAGTCAAAGCGGCTGATTGACCGGCTCGTTGTCACCCAAATGCTTCCTCGTGAATCTTTTACGACCTTGGTGGCAGGCTGATTGAACACGACAGAATCGTCGTTGTCCACGTCCGGGAGTGCCGCCTTGTTGTAAGTGGAGAGATCCATTACGTCGATGCCATTTTCGGTGGCAATCCACAGGCGGTCATAATTGTCCTCGCAGACGCTCCGCACGTAGTTGCTTTTGAGCCGGTAGTCGCTATGGTTGTTGAAATACACAAAATTGTACCCGTCGTGCTTCAACAATCCGCCGCCCGACATACATATCCACATAAACCCGTGGCTGTCCTTGTAAATGCCGTCCACAAAGTTGTTAGGCAGCCCGTTGGAGACGGTAATGTACGAAAACAGATAGTTGGCAGCAAAGTCGTCGTTGTCAGACTGCGCCCTTGCCGCGAATGTCGTTGAAAGACAGATGAGAAGTGTTAGAAGAAAAGTCTTCATATTATAGCCTCATAAATCCGTTTGCCCTGATACTCCACCCATTGCGGTTCTTCCTGAATCACCTTGTTTTTGAGGAACGAGAAAGTTACAAGGTAACCTTCTTGCAAACCACGCTGAGTGAGATATTTGGCGAGTTGTACTTTGCCATCGGTTTCGTATTTGGAACCGCGCCAAATTTTGAGTTCCACGATATATTCTTTGCTGTTGTAATTGACAACCAAATCCATACGCCCGCCGCTCTTGGTCTGCGGTTCAAAATAACAGAAACCCGTACCATTGATAATCGGCTTGATGAAACACAGGAACAACAGCCTGCCGTGTTTTTCAAGGAACTTTTGGTCGCTGTCTTTGTAACGGTCTGCCATAATCTCCTTGAAACGGTCGATGACCATCACCATATTTAATTCGCCGTCCTGAATATAGTCAAACGAAGAATCGTAATCCTCTCTGTCAGAAGAATTTTTGCGAATAAATTCGTTTACAAAATACGCATTGAACGCCTCCTCGAAAATCAAATTATGAATGTCAACATTGCCATCTTCATTCTCCTTGACATACGAAAACATCAACGCAACCCTCACCATCGGGTCAATCAACGACATCGTAAACTTGCGACCGTTGATAATAATGTCGTACATCAATTGATGGAGACCGTTGTAAAGTTGCAAATTTTTTGAAATGTCATCCAAAAGCGTAAAGTCCTTGTCCTTCAAGATATTTTTCACAGCCTTCAATACGCTCTCCTTAGTCCAAACCTTGCCAAGCCTTTCGTCAATCTCCTTGCAGACACGGCTCACCAACACAGGATAACCCGATGTGTATTTATAAATCTCCTCCGAAATTTCCTTGATGTCGAAGCCAATATGATAATCATTTTCATAATCGACAAGCATCGTGCTGATTTCCTGAGGGTTGAAAGTCATATCGAGATAATAGTCGGCGGCAACATTCCACGGGGAATTATATTGATGCTCCTCTTCGGGGCGGATTTTGAGTTTGAGATTCTTGACATCATAGACGCCCGCAAGAATCACCGACCAAAATGTATAAGCAAAATCACCGTTTTGTTCGCGTTTGAGATACAGATTTCTAAGCATACTCAGAAACCTAAGGAACACCTCGTTGTTGCTTGCCTTGTCAACCTCGTCAATCATCAAGACAACTTTTTTTCCTACCAAATGGCAATATTCGGTAATTTTTTGAGAAAGGATGTCAAAATTAAAGTTTTGCAATGACTTTGCATTTTCCCAAAAAGAAACGCTTGTTGCATCTTTTATATCATTGCAAGCAAGTATCAACTTGGTACAGAAATACCTACCAAACGAATCGTCGTCAACCCAATTTTCCTGAGAATACAACTCGAAACTTGACGGTATCACCAAATATCTGTCAGACATATTCCTCAGAATCCAATTCAACGCCGATGTCTTGCCAAATTGACGCGCACGAGTGATGGTGAAGTAGCATTTGTCGTCTATCAGACCTTCAAATACCTTCATTTTCGCAGTAACGTCCACCATATAGTGACGCTTAGGGTCGCATATAACCGATGTATTAAATTTCTTTGCCATTGTCTTAAAAGATTTTCAGTGCAAATATAATATAAATTCTCGAAAAAAAACCTTTCTCCCCCCATTTTTTTCCAAAAAATCCACCCACCGAGCAAATTTGTCCACCTCTTTTCAGGCTGTGAACGTTAATTTTGTGTTATCAAAAAATTAAAATCACAAGATATGAAAAGATTCAATAACACATTATTAATGGCAGCGGCGGCGGTGGCGGTGCTTGATGGATGCGGCGGCGAACCGCTCAAACCGACGGACGCGCCTAACCCGTGGGCAGACAATTACGCCAACGTCGCCACTATTGACAGTATGGCGCATTGGGCGGCGTACAACGTCCACGACCCCTGCATCAGGAAGTTTGGCGACACTTATTATTGTTACAGCACCGACGCAGCGTGGTGGCCGCCAAGACCAAAGGACGCAAAGCCCGATGCCAACCGTCCCCGCCCAAAGATGGGCAATATCCCGATGAGGAAGTCCAACGACTTGGTACATTGGGAGTTTGCGGGATTTGCATTCGACAGCATCCCCGCCGAGGCGTGGAATCACGTGTATCCCATCAGCGGCAACAAAACCTCTCGCGGACTTTGGGCACCGTTCGTATATCAGGAGGGCGACACTTATAGAATGTATTACTGCCTGTCCACCTTCGGCGAAAAAGTTTCGTACATCGGATTGGCGGAATCAAAAGACCCGTTAAAAGGTTGGCAGCCAAAAGGTTGCGTCGTAAAGACCGACAGCACTTCCGTGATGAACGCCATCGACCCAACAATCATCGAAAACCACGAAACCCACCAACTGTGGATGATATACGGCTCGTTCTTCGGCGGCATCTTCGCCGTGGAACTCGACCGCAAGACCGGTCTGACACTCAAAGAAGGCGACCAAGGTCATCTCGTGGCGCATCGTGCTAATTATCAAGTAGATAATATGGAAGCACCGGAAGTCATCTACAATCCCGACACCAAGAAATACTACCTCTTTGTAAGTTATGGTCCGCTCGTTACTACTTATAATGTGCGCGTTTCAGTTGCCGACAAGCCCGAAGGCCCTTACAAGGACTATCTCGGAGTGGACCCACGCGGCGAGGTGAACACTTTCCCCGTATTGACCGCTCCGTATCGCTTTGAAAATCACGGCGGTTGGCAGGGAATGGCGCATTGCACTTGTTTCGACGACGGCAACGGCAACTATTATCTCGCCTCGCAGGGACGATTGCAGAGCGAGCCGGGAATGATGGATTTGTGCATACGCAGGATGGACTTCCGCGAGGACGGTTGGCCGATGGTTTCGCCGGAGCGTTATGCGGGCGAGACTCAGCAACGACTCTCACAATCAGAGATTTACGGCGATTACGAGGTAATCCGCATCGTTGACAACTACGTTGAAAAGGAACTCGCCGACGGACAGAGCAACGTGCTGATGGACGAGGAGGTCAATAAGTCGGAGCGCGTCGCATTGGACGGCAACAATGTCAGCGACTTCAAGGACGGCGTCTTCACCCTCACGCTGAAAAACAACAAAATTTCCGGCGTAAAATCTTACATCGGACACGATTGGGAAAACCAAAAACAAACTGTCCTCTTCACAGGCATTGATAATCAAGGGTTTGCAATATGGGGCAAAAAAATCAATTAACCAAAAATTTACATTAAATCCACTTATTGCGGCGATTTGTCCACCTTGTTAACATTTGGTTAACCTAATTTAGCGGTCAGAAAACACGGCAACAGAAGTAGAGACGTTGCACGCAACGTCTCTACCCACAAAAACGAATAAATAATAAACACAAATTTTAATACTTAAAAACCTTTAAGGTATGAAAAAGAAAATCTTAATCTTCGCAGGAATGTTGGCACTAACGCCGGCGGCGTCCTTCGCTAATCGGAGCGAGGCGATGCCCACAGCGATTGCCGCTCCCTACGACAACATCACCGTCAAGGGTACGGTGGTGGACGAGACAGGCAGCCCGATTCCGGGTGTGTCGGTTTACGTAAAAGGCACTACCAACGGCACTATCTCCGACATCGACGGCAACTTCTCCCTCAGTTGCCCCTCGGATGCCACTCTCGTATTCTCTTACGTGGGCTACACCACTCAGGAGATTGCAGTAAGCAACCGTCCCAACCTCGGCACTATCTCCTTGAAAGAAGACAACAAGGAATTGGAACAAGTGGTCGTAATCGGTTACGGTACGCAGAAGAAAGTCGATTTGACGGGTTCTGTGGCAATCGTTGACGCCGACGAAATGAAGAAAGTGTCCAACTCCAACATCTCCACAATGCTCGAAGGCAAAGTGGCAGGCGTGCAGATTACCTCTGACGGTCAGCCCGGCGCCGACCCGAGCGTAAGAATCCGTGGTATCGGTTCTTTTGGCGACACCAACCCTCTCTACGTAATTGACGGCGTGCCGATGGGTACATCCATCCGCGACTTCTCGCCCAACGACATCGCCACAATCCAAATTTTGAAGGACGCATCTGCAGCCGCCATCTACGGTTCGCGTGCTGCAAACGGCGTGGTAATCATCACCACAAAGAGCGGCAAGAAAGACCAGCCCGCCAAGGTGGACTACTCCGGCTACTTCGGCATCGACAACATCAGCAAGAAAGTATATGACGTGATGGACGCCGACCAATACAGCCAGTACCTCGGCACGGCATACGAGCAGTCTATCGCCACCAACAACGCTGCACAACTCCCTGGCGGATACAGCAAGCAGGGCGATACATACAAGTTTATCGACAACACCAATACCGACTGGTTTGACGCCGTATTCAAGACCGGCATCCGCCAAAACCACAACGTAAACATCTCCGGCGGCGGCAAAAACAACACTTACAACGTAGGTCTTGACTATTACAGCCAAAAAGGTACGCTCGAAGGCGCAGGTCCTAACTACGACCGTTACACCGTCAGAGTAAACAATACTTTTGATGTAAAATTCGTCAAATTCCGCACGGGAGTGGTTTATTCGCACTCGGATCAGGACAATATGGCTATCTCAAACGCAAGCGAATATGTTCAAGGTCTTTATGGTGATGTTACCAACGTGTTAAGGGCAACCCTTTTGGCTCAACCCACAATTAAGGCTTACGACGAAAGTACTTGGGTTCTTGACGACAAAGTAGGCGCGGCTTCAAATTTCAACTACGACGCTCACGGTTACGGAGTTTATTACGACAATATTCACGGCGATATTTCGTTCTCAAACCCGCTTTTGGTCAACAACCTTTTGGAAAGAAACACCAAGACGGACAGAATCGTTGCAACGGCTACCGCCACAGTCGACTTGTTTGATATGTTAAAAATGAGTAAGTCGAACCACAAACTCTCTTACAACCTTAACGTATCTTACAGCAAGACATACGCAAAAGACCACACTTGGATTGGCGCATGGATTCAGTCCAACCGCGTTTATCTTGCAAAAGACAACGAAAAACTCACAAAAGTTTACCGTCAGTATGACGATGCCTTAGTTGAAAACACCATCAACTACGACGGCACTTTCGGCGGCAGACACCACGTAAGCGCGGTTGCCGGCATCACTTACGAAAACGAATACCACACAAGACTCGACGCTTGGGGCAACACTCTCCCCGAACCTTACTTCTTGCAAGTTAACAACGCAGAACAAAGAGACGCAAGTTCTTACGAATCTCAACACGTTCTTGAATCTTACATCGGACGTCTCAACTACGACTTCGACCAGAGATATTATCTTAGCGCAACAGTCCGCAGAGACGGTTCGTCAAGACTTTCTCCCGATGACCGTTGGGGCTGGTTTCCGTCAATTTCACTTGGTTGGAGACTCGACCGCGAGGAATTCTTCCCCGTTGATGACAACTTAGTTAACCTCTTGAAAATCCGCGGAAGTTATGGTATCTTAGGTAACGAAAACATCGGCGAATATCAATACATGGCTGCTATGGCGCGTCAAAACATGACTTACTCTTTCGGCGGCGACAAAGTACTCGGATCTTCAATTTCGACTTTCGTAAACCAAGGCATTATGTGGGAAAAGAAAAAATCCACTTCAATCGGTATGGACTTAGGAATGTTTAACGGACAGTTGGAGTTTACCTTTGAATGGTACAAAAACGTTTCAGAAGACCTTTTGTCTGAGGTTGCAGTACCTCAAAACGCAGGCGTGTCTAACGAAAACGTAACAATGAACGCTGCTTCGATGGAAAACTCAGGTTTTGAATGGTCGGCTGCTTATCACAACTACAAACACAAAGTTAAATACGATGTTAACTTTAATATTTCAACTCTTAAAAACAAAGTTACTTCGCTCGGTACCGGCAAAAACCAGAGAATTGACGGCGCATACATCACCAAGGTCGGCGAAGAAATCGGACAGTTTTACGGCTGGGTTTACGAAGGAATTTTCAAAACGCAGGCTGACATCGACCAGCATGCAACCCAAACCGGCGCAAACATCGGCGACTGCGCTTACAAAGACATCAGCGGTCCTGACGGAACTCCCGACGGCGTAATCGATGCAAACGACCAAGTAGTTTTGGGAAGCGGTCTTCCGGGTGTAAACTTCGGCTTATCGGGCAGAGTAGAATACAAAGGCTGGGATTTAACTATTTCAACTTTCGGCGCACTCAAATATAAAGTGTCAGACGATATTTACAACTCTCTTAACTCTTGCTACGGCTACGGAAACAAAGATGTTAACGTACTCGATGCCAACAAGTTCTCTGACGACGGTTCAACGTATCTTTCAGACGTTCCCCGTACATACCTTGTTAACTCCAACGCCTCTTTGGGCTGGAACGATTTGTTCTCGTCAAGAAAAATCCAAAATGCCAACTATTGGAAAATTTCAAACATTGAAATCGGTTACAACTTCAATGACGATTGGTTCAACGGCATTGTTTCAAGCGTAAGAGTTTATGTAAGCGGTCAAAACCTCGCAACGTTAACCAAATATCACGGTTACAACGTTGACTATGCAGGCGGCACGTTTACTCCGGGTAACAATTTCTGCTCGTTCCCGACTCCGAGAACATTTATGGCAGGTTTGAGAGCATCTTTCTAAAAAATTTAACTGTTAAAATTTAAGAACGATATGAAAAATTTTAATCATATATTATTTGCGTCGCTGATTGCCGCAGGTAGCCTGACGGGTTGCTCGGAGGATTTACTCAACGTCAACAACAACAATCAGATGACAACCGATAATTTCGGAAACGACGCCGTAACATTGCAGGAGGCAGTAATTGCCGCTTACAACCATATCCGCATGGAAGGCACATTCGGCCGCGTAGGATACAATTTTGACGTTTGCCGCGGCGACGAGGCTTGGAACTCTTCACAAGTTTGGTATTTGCCTTTCGACGACCTCAACTCAGAGGTTACAAACGAAATGAACTGCTGGGTTTATCGCGATTGGCTTTATACGGTAAACGTTTGTAATTATGTTCTTTACAAAATTCCGGCATCAGGGGTTAGCACCGCTTACGACAGAATGAGAGGTCAGGCATTGTTTTTAAGAGGTCTTTCATATTATATGCTGACGGGATATTATCAGAATGTACCTTTGATTACCGACTACACAAATTACGGCAGTCTTGACGGTCTGTATCGCGGCAACAACACTCAGAAAGAAATCATTGAACAAATCAAGACCGACTTAAAAGAAGCAGTTCAACTTCTTCCTAAAAGAGACGAAGGCGGCGAATGGGCTCAGGGACGCGCAACTCAGGGCGCAGCAGCGGGTCTTCTTGGTAAAGTATTGATGTTCAACCACGAATATTCTGAGGCAAAAACCATTTTGGAAGGCATCATTAACGGTCAGTACGGAACGTACAGACTTATGGAAAACTACGGTGCAAACTTTCAAGAAGGCAAGGCTTACGAAAACAACGATGAATCGCTTTTTGAGGTTCAATTTCTTGACAACGGTATGCAGGGAACGGACGATGAATGGACACCTGTCAACACCTCTGCAAATGCAACTCAGGGACATGCCATCGAAAGTAACTTTGCTGCCGGCAGTTTCGGCGGCTGGGCAGATATTTCGGGTTCTACATGGCTTTACAACCTTTTCAAAGCAGAAAAGACGAAAGACGGCAAACTTGACCCGCGTTTGTATTGGACATTAGGCACTTACGAAACCGATTGGACTGAAAGTTATCCCGCAGGCGGTTACGGAAACGTCTATTACACCAACCCCGTTACGGCAGAAAGCAACATCGTTACCAACAACAATAACGGCGGTATTCCGATTGTTAAAAACACCAACGCAAGAACGGGCGTTATATCAGCAGTCGTAACCGGTTTGAAATGCGGTATCAATCTCCGTATTATTCGTTTGGCTGACATCTATCTCCTTGCAGCAGAAGCAATTAACGAAGTTAGCGGTCCTAACCAGACAGCAATAGACTACATCAACATTGTACGCCGCAGAGCAAACCTCAACGACTTGCAGTTAGGCGATTTTGCAAACGCAGACGCATTGTTTGAGCAAATTGCAAACGTAGAAAGACCCAAAGAGTTGGGCTGCGAGTTCGGACGCGGTTTTGACCTTATACGTTGGGGCTGGTTTTACAATGACAGCCGTATGGCTCAGTTGAAACAGCACGGTGCAGTAAAACTCACGACCGACCTTTACACTGAATATCCCGTAGCCTCACCCGACAAGACCTCTTACGACAACTATCGTGCAGGCCACGAGTATATTCCCTACTATCAGAAAACCCTTAACGACAACCCGAACCTTGGAGAAGGCAATTCGGCAAACACAAGTGCAGCCAATACGCCTGATTTCAATATCCGTAATGTTGTCAGCGGTATAGGATTGTAATTTTTTAACAATTTAAAACGATTTTAATCATGAAAATAAATAAAATATTTTTATATTCGTTGATGGCGGCGGGCATACTTTCGGCATGTCAGAAAACCGAACTTTACGACGTTAACGAGCCGGCATGGATTCAGGAAAAAATAGATTCCATCGCAGCGGAAAAAGCAAAGGCAAACAGCGGAAGCGGACAAATTGAAGGCTTGTTGGAAGACGTTTACACCTTAGGCGCAACAGATTATTCAACAGGCTGGTGGGCTCAGTTTTCAAAGTATTATCAAATACCTGAAAACCAGAAACTCATTTTACAGTTCAACCTCCATATCAATCCTGATGCACCCAACACATACAAAAATTTCGCGCTCATTCTCTCTAACGACGAAGACAGAGGAGCAGGCGATTATAAAGAATACGGCGCAATCCGTTTTGACAATCAGCCGAGCGGAAACTCCGAGTGGGGCGACTACATCGACCGCAGTCTTGTAAACAGTACGCTGACTTTCGACACCGATGCAGACAAAGGCATTGACAAACTCGGCGGCGCAGTAACGCTGACAATAGACCGCACGGAAGGATTTTCGGTAACGATAACCAACGGAACGGTTACAAAAACCTACATTCAGAAGGCCGATGTTGAAAACCTCAACGCTGACGCTTCTAACAAGACAATCCGTGCATTCTTAGTGCCGGAGGGTTCATACATTGATTTTACCGGCACAACGATAGAGCCAATCGGCGGCTGCACGTCAAAAGAAGACAAACAACCGCTTTCGATGACATTAAACGGCGTACCAAAGAAACTGCTTTTGGGCTCAACCATCGAAGAGGCTTTTGCAAATGTTACGGCAACAATACAGTTTGAACAGGAAGTTTCGTCAACTGTTAATGTCAGCGACCTTACCATTCAGGCTGTACCTGATATGAACGGTTTAGGCACAAAAACCCTCATCGCAGCATACGGCAAAACATACAAAGGCGAAGGCGCAGCAAAACCCGTTATCGCAAGTGTTCAGTTTGATATAGTTGACAAGATGTATACCCTCTTAGGTGCAGCCGACAATTCAACTGCATTTTGGGGCGTACATTCCGACAACATCAAGATACCTTCGGGCGCAACATACGTAGCACAATTTACCAACTACACAAGCGGTGCTAACAACTGGAACAACTTCCTTATAGTACTCAACGGTGAAGATGTCAGCAAAGAATATGCTGTTGTACGTGCTGACAATTACGGTTGGGGCGACGGTTACGCCTCTTGCACTCCGAGTTGCAGTCAAACAGACTGGGCGGCATGGCTCAAAGCAATGGACGGTGCAAAAGTTACCGCTTACATCACTAACAACGGCGACGGCACGGCAGACATCAAGACCGTAATACTCGGCAACGACGGCAACACCTACACTCAGGACTACATCGGCATTAACACCGTAGATCCCGACAACTGTTATTTCCGTCTTTCTGTTGACGGTGCTCACCTCGAATTTGATTCAGTAGTTGGCGAAGACAACAACTCTACGGCATTCTGGGGCGCACATTCGGCAAACATCCAAATACCGAGCGGCAAAACAGTTACAACACGCTTTACCAATTACACAAGCGGTGCTAACAATTGGAACAATTTTATTGTAGTACTCAACGGTCAGGACGTTAGCAAAGAATACGCCGTTGTACGCGCTGACAATTACGGTTGGGGCGACGGTTACGCCTCTTGCACTCCAAGTTGCAGTCAAACCGACTG
>JAEEGK010012041.1_pt1 | contig 19704 bp, 13 predicted proteins | sample 8958771 | NCBI WGS metagenome assembly JAEEGK01 (sample SAMN16246547, study PRJNA631951) | gut metagenome | biome: gut microbiome; feature: rumen; material: SC-attached | host: Bos | place: Iran: Karaj | collected 2018-10
TCAACAAGCTCCGCCCCACCGGGTTCCAGGGCGCCTACTTCGAGAAGGACAACGAGGTCTCCGGATCCGGCTCCAAGGGAGACTACATATACAGGGAGGCCGCGGAAGGCGTGGAGTTCGTCAGCATAATGTTCGAGATGAAGAACGAGGCCGACCAGACCGCCACCAAGCACCGCAACGAGGACTTCTTCAAGGAGCTCGACAAGGACCGCAACGAGAAGGGTTGCGAGTACGCCGTCCTCGTGAGCATGCTGGAGCCGGACAGCGAGCTGTACAACACAGGGATCGTGGACGTCTCGCACAGGTTTCCAAAGATGTACGTGATCAGGCCCCAGTTCTTCATCCCGATGATAACTCTCCTGAGGAACGCGTCCAGAAGCTCCCTGGAGTACAAGCGGGAGCTGATCGAGGCGAGGAACCAGAACCTGGACGTCACCAACTTCGAGGAGAGGATGAACAGCTTCAAGGACGCCTTCTCGAACAACTACCGCATCGCGAGCGAGAAGTTCTCCACTGCTATCGACGAGATAGACAAGACCATCGACCATCTGCAGAAGGTCAAGGACAATCTCCTGAAGTCCGAGAGGCAGCTCAGGCTGGCCAACGACAAGGCCCAGGACCTGACGATAAAGAAGCTGACCAGGAACAACCCCACGATGGCGAGGAAGTTTAAGGAGCTCGAGGACGGCCAGGAATGAGCGGCCCCGCTTCGATAGATGCGTCCGTCCAAGACAGGAAATATCCGGAGAGCCTCTGGAGAGGAGTCCTTAGGAATAGTGTTACCTCCTATACGAGCGGCAGTGTTCCTGGCATGCCTCGCGCTGGCGGATAGGGACCTTCTGAAGTGAATCAAGGGATGCCTGGTGCCGGCATCCGCGGGCCTGCATCGAGGCTAGACCGCATCGGATTTATGGCCGTCCGGAGATATCGGCGACATGGAGCTTCAGACGCTGGGCGCGGACCAGCTGGAGAGGGTATCGAGGTTCATCGAGCCTCTGTTCATGGAGACCTATGGCGACAAGGTCACCAACGGGCCGGAGGCCGCGAGGGCGATATTCGACAGATGGGACACCGTGGAGCCATTGAAGCGCAAGCATGCGTCCGGTGTAAGATACTTCATGCATGCCGAAGGCGGCAAGGACCTCGGTCTGATCGCGTTGAAGAAGGAGGAGAACGGGGTGCTCTACCTCGACAAGCTCTACATCGAGAGGGAGGCCCAGGGGAAAGGGTTCGGGGGCAGGCTCATGGAGTTCGCTTTCAGGTACGGAAGGGAGCAGGGATGCGACATAATAGCCACCCACTCCAATGCCGACAATCTCCGTGCGGTCCGCTTCTACGAGAAGCACGGCATGAGTGTAGCAGCGGTCGTCCATCGCATCCACGACGGCGGGGAGTACGACTACGCATACCTCGTCGGGAAGATCCCACCGGTCCAGCGAACGGGAAGGAGAGTGACCCTCGCGGCGGGGGTTATGGCAGCGGTCAGGCGTCCTTGAGAAGACCGTTCTCGATGTCTAAAAGGTAAGGGTGGGGCTTTCGCCCCTTGGCTGCGCCGGAAGCCAGGTCAGCTCTTGTTGAGGTTCTCGTATTTGATTAAGGCCTTGGAGACCTCGTCCACGTCGTACACGTTGACAGTCGGCATCACCTTGGGGCTCATGCCGTTCTCCACTCCGACGAAATCTCCGGTCGCCTCGTCGTATATTCCGACATGGAGGGACGACGAGTGTCCGATGGTCTGGCCGAAGGGGAAGGTGAGGCTGTCGACCGTGCATTCCCCTCCGCCCGTTCTGGTTCCCATCGTCTCGGCGATCCCGCTCGTCACCGCATAGTACGGCAGCGCGTTTCCGCAGGAGAACGAGTAGGGGCTGGTGACTATGTAGAACTTGAAGTGCTGTCCGAAGCAGTCCTCGGTGTCGTACACGCCGTCGCCGTTGATATCCACGCGGTAGGAATACTTGGTCACGACGCCGCTGTTCTCGTCCTTCAAGTATATCGACGATCTGTTGTCCTTGGACATGAGTGCCAGGATCTTTCCCATGACTAGAACGTATCCGCCGCCGTTCAGGGTGTCGTCGATGACGACCCTCTCGACGCCGCCCTTGTTCTTGATCTCCTTCAGGTTCTTCACCAGGATGTGGAACGTGTCATGGTAGTAGTCGGACTCGGCGGGGGTTTCGTTGTAGTAGTAGCTGATCATGAACTCGTCGAACGAGAAGTATGCGGTCTTCCCGTCGGAGCTGTACCTGACGTCCGTCTGCTCCGCCTTCTCCCCGATCTTCAGTATCTCCTTCTCTCTTATCGGGCTCATCAGCTGGTTGAACGCCAGGCGGTCCTGGATAAGGGTCTGGGGGTAGCCGGTGACCGAGAACGTGCCGCCCTCATTCAGGAACCGTGACCCGCTGAACGATGTGTGCCCGTCGTTCAGGAGGGACAGGATGGTGCTGTACGCCTTGGTGCGTTCGGAGCCGCTGGCGGAGAGGAACAGGCTCTCGTAGGCGGTGTTGTCCACGTAGTCGCTCATGTCCTTGTATCCCAGGACCCCTCTGAGGCCGTAGTAGTTGTCGATGGTCCAGATGAACAGCCTCTTCGTGTGCTCCCTCATGTAGACCGGGAGCACGTTATCGGCCTGCATGTCGCCTTCCTGCTGGTGTTGCCTGTACTTTTCCATGGAGTCGTTGATGATCTTCGATATGGTCGCGTTCTCGCCGTACGTCCCATAGTTGAAGGCCGACTCCAGCTGCTCCGATTTCGCGTATTCGAACAGCATGCCTTCCTTGGAGGAGTAGACGAACGAGCGCTCGATGTCGTGCTGGACGTGCATGGACATGAGGCCGATGGGCAGGTAGGCCTTCCCTTCGTGCATGAAGGGTCCCAGCCCGTAGCCCTTGAACGAGTAAACGTACTCCTTGCCTGCGTTCTGCACTTCGACGATACTCAGGCTGACATTCTCCATGAGGGTGTTCTTGCCTTCGGGATGCTTGAGGGCGGAGTAAGGGTCTCCGTGGCCTCTGAACTCCTGCTTGTCGACGTCCGCGGTGACGTGGTACAGCTCCTTCCCGTCCTTGTCCTTGATGGTCCAGGTGACGGTGTTGCCGGAGTTGGTCACGGCGCCGGAATATCCTTCCACGTAGTCGTTCTTGAACAGGTCGGCGAAGGTGTCGAAGGTGGCGTAGAGCACCTCCGGCTCCCCCTTGACCGTCAGGAACCTGAAGTCGCCGGTCTTGTAATAGGAGGCGGGTTTCGAATCGTCATAGTAGTGGGGGTCGTTCAGGTCGTAGGGGATGCTCGACATGTTGTACGCCCCTACGGTCACGGGCACGAACTCGAGCTTCTCGCTCTGTCCGTCGCCTTTGTCCTGCCTGTCGCCCTGCGTTATGAACAGGCAGGCCAGTATGGCCAGTATCGCCACTGCGCAGGCGACAAGGATCGCTATGTTCTCTCTTTTCATCGTAAAACCTCGGCAGATCGTCCGATGGCAACGGCGTACGCCGCACGGCATCGGGTCGTCTGTTCCGTACAATATTAGCATCAGTTGAAAGATAAAGTTTCGCCGGCTAATGGCGACCGGCGTTATTGGAAGGACGCTCGTCTGGAGAGCTCGGACTGCAGCCTCTCGACGTCCTCTTCGGCCTCCTCGTTCCCGCTCTCGAGGGACCTCCTGTACCATTCCAGAGCCTTCTCCGGGGATTTCTCCACGCCCTTCCCCTCCTCGTACAGGTGTCCGAGGCTGTGCTGGGCGAGCATGTGGCCCTGGTCGGCGGCTTTGGAGTACCACTCGAAGGCCTTCCCGATGTCCTGGCCGACGCCCTGGCCGTGCTCGTACATGTACCCGACGTTGTTCTGCGCCCTGTCGTATCCGTCCTCCGCGGATTCAAGGAACAGTTTGAAGGCCTCTTCGTCGGACGCCGGGACGCCCAGGCCGTCCAGATGCAGCAGGCCGAGATGGAACATCGCCTCCGGGTCCCCGTTCTCCGCGCTCTTCCTGTACCATCCGGTGGCCTTCTCATAGGACTGGTCGACCCCTTCCCCGGTCTCGTACAGGATTCCCAGGCTGCACTGGGCGCTGGCGTCCCCTTGCTCCGCGGCCTTGAGGAACCATCCGAATGCCTTCTCGTACGAGACGGGGACTCCGATCCCGTTCTCGCACACGACGCCCATGTTGTACTGCGCAGTCGCGAGCCCCTGCTCCGCCGCCTTCCGGTACCATACGACGGCCTTCTTCTCGGACCGCTCCGTGCCCCTCCCGTTCTCGAACATGATGCCGACGTTGTTCTGGGCGTCGGCGTCCCCCTGCTCCGCGGCCTTGAGATACCATATGAACGCGTCCTCGTCGGACAACTGCACCCCGCGGCCGGTCTCGTACAGCCTCCCGAGGTTGTATGCCGCGTACGAGCTGCCGTTCTCCGCCGCCTTCCGGTACCATTTCGCCGCTACCTCGTACGACTTGGGGACGCCATTGCCGTTCTGGTAGAGGGTCCCTACGGAGTTCTGGGCGTCCTCGTCGCCGTGCTCGGCGGCCCTCGTGTACCATTCCATCGCCTTCCTGTAGTCCTGTTCCACGCCGTCCCCGCTCTCGTACATCTCTCCGAGGTAGTACTCAGCCACGACGTGCCCCTGGGCGGCCGACTCCGAGTACAGCTCGAAGGCCTTCCTGCAGTCCTTTTCCACGCCCCGGCCTTTCCGGTACATCGACGCGAGGTTGCATTGGGCGTGCATCTCCCCGAGGTCGGCGGCCATGGAGTACCACATGAGTGCCTTGTTGTAGTCGCGCTCCACGCCCAGGGCGTGCTCGTAAGCGTATCCCAAGTTGTTCGCGGCGTCCACGTCGCCCATCTTCGCTGCCTCGGAGAAGCACTCGAAGGCGCGCGTCTCGTCCTTGTCCACCCCGTTCCCTGTCGCATACAGGAGGCCTAGGTTGTTGAAGGCCCGGGCGCAGCCCTGGTCAGCGGACATCTTGTACAGACTGGCTGCCTTTCCGCAGTCCTGCTCGACGCCGAGGCCCTTGTCGTAGAGGTATCCCAGGTCGCATTGCGCCTCAGAATAACCCATGTCGGCGGACCTTCCGTACCATTCGGCGGCCTTCTCGTAGGATTGAGGGAGGCCCAGGCCTCTCTCGTAGAGGTTCCCGATGCATCTGACAGACTTGCTGTCCCCCATGGAGACGCCCCTCATGTACAGCTTCACGGCCTCGGCGAGGCTCTTCTCGGTGCCTTCGGACTCGCACAGCCATCCCAGGCCGCGGACGCAGTCGGCGTTCCCGTAGCTGGAGCCGGTCTTCCAGAAGGCTTTCTTCTTCTCGGTGCCTAGTGAGAGACCGAGCTCGAAGCAGACCTCGCCGGCCCTCTCGGCGGAGAGAGGGTCTCCGGCGTCTGCCGCCCTTTGGTACCAGCCGAGGGCGTCTTGCAACGACTCCGGGGCGCCGACCCCGTTCTCCAGCATCAGCCCCAGCAGGAGGCAGGCGTCCGCGTCGCCTCCCAGGGCGAGCTCCTCGAGATATCCTCTGGCTTCGTCGTCCGATCCCGGGATGCCCCATCCCTTGTCGATGCGGGCGCGGAGGCGATCGTACGCCTCGTCGTCCTTGACGGGGCCGTCGAGCAGCCATCCGACGATCGAAGGGGTTCTTTCGTTGCTGACCATGGGGAGAGGATTGCGAAGGAGGTATAGAACGATAATTGAAAATCTGGACAAACGTTTAATTCAGATTCAACATCCTTGTTCGGTATGACGCCTTATGCGCATAGCGTCCGCTAAGGGCTTTATGGTGACCCCGGCATGGCCGTCAGATGAGCTCGACGGGTCTACTTCCAGCGTCTGTATGAAGCTCATGGCGGCCTTGCGGCCCTTGAGGCTATCTGCCAGGCAGAGCCCCCTCAATCCACGATCGAAATCGACGTCCACATTCTGGAGGAGGGCGTTCATTCTGTGCGTGGTGACCCTCTTGGGACTCCCGTTCCCCGTCGTACCCCTTGCAGAGTCTGTGCCTGATCATGTAGCGGATCAGGGCGACCGTGGACATGGGGAAGAGCACCACCGCCTTGCGTGGGTCTTTGTCCACCCCGCTCTTTTCTCGTCAAAAAGTTCTCGATGTGCTACTGCCCGAAGTAGATTTTGAGAACGCCTTTGGTCGAGGCGCCTTCGTGGATGGTCGTTGGGTCGCTCGATGCAAAAATAGGGAATTAACAGGTTTAAGTCAGGGGTGTTGAACCTCAGGAACATAGTTTCTCGCTTCACTATTGTTATCAACCTATTCATCAATACTGCATCCTATGGAATTCGAAAAGCTGGTCAGGGAACGCTATTCGGTAAGGAAGTTCACGGACGAACAGGTATCGGATGAGGACATCAGGAAGATCCTGGATTCGATATACATATCCCCCACCGGACAGAACAAGCAGCCTCTGAGGATATGGACCATAAGAAGCAGGGAACGTCTGGAAGACGTGAAGAGAATCACCAAGTTCCATTACGATGCGCCCCTCACGATAGCCGTATGCGCCGTCCCGGGAGAGGGATTCGTGAGGAAGAGCGACGGCTGCGACCATTGCGTCATCGACGCCGCGGCGGCCACCATGCAGGCATGGTTGATGACGGAGGACATCGGCCTAGGGGCGGTGTGGGTGAGCGATTTCGACAGCAGTCTTCAGGATGTCCTGTTTCCTGAGATGAAGGGAACGGAACTGGTGGCGTTGCTACAAATAGGCCATATCTCCCCCGAATCCAAGCCGCTAGGATGGCATTCGAAGAAGAGGGACAGGTCCGAGATGTTCTTCGAGCTTTGAGATTTGAACTCCCAGTCCTGGTTTCAGCGACCGGGATGCCATAGTTGAACAGTGGCGCATTTCTGAATCGAATGATTGGACGATGGAATGCGCCGCTAGGTTCACATCTTGAACAATCCCGTTCCTGCAACCGTGTTCGGTAAATCTCATTCTGCATCATTAGAGGTTCGCCCCTCGGTCACCTTGTCTTCACCTTCATAGGACCTAGCTGAGGTTGTTCTTGCCTCGCTGTTGAAGACTCTCCGGTATCTGTCGCCGCATTGTTGTTGTAGGTGGACAGAACCCTTCCATTCGGATGCAGGACAGGGTCCATCCAGGCCCCAGCGCCATTCAGTTCATCGGTTGGCAGGGTTCTTGCGGATCTTCTCGGAGGGACTCTTCGAAGGAGGGTCGAGCTCCAGAGCGTTCCCGCAGAACTGGCATATCGAGAACGGGTTCAGGCCGGAGTCCCGGCCGCATACTGGACACTTCATGCTCAGAACCAGAGCCCGCGGTTATTTGACTGGTTCGGACACCTGACCGAAAGTGTGATTCTTCTGGTATATTAACGTTACACGACTTTCTGTAAAAATCAGGCTTGTTATAGTTTAGTTAACAATTAAACTTACTTTTGTATAAAACTTATGTAAAAAATGGAAAAACAAGGTATATGCTTTAACTACCCAATAGGATACGATTACGATAACCATGGGAAAGTTCGTTATCAAGAAATCGAAGGACGAGCAGTTCTACTTCAACCTGCTCGCGGGGAACGGACAGGTGATCTGCAAGTCGGAGATGTACAAGGCTCTGGCTAGCGCCAAGAACGGAATCGAATCCGTCAGGAAGAACGTCGATTCCAAGATCGAGGACCAGACCGTGGAAGGATACGAGAAGGTCAAATATCCCAAGTGGGAGGTCTACGTCGACAAGGCCGGCGAGTACAGGTTCAGGCTGTGCGCCTCGAACGGGGAGAACATCGCTGCCAGCGAGGGATACGTCAGGAAGGACAGCGCCCTCAACGGAATCGATTCCATTCGCAGGAACGCACCCGAGGCCGAGGTCGTAGAAGATCTCGAATGAAATAATCCGACGGGGATTTCCCCGTCTTTTTATCAACGTAGTCTTATTCTAGGATCGAATCCTCGATCTCGAAGGTCGCGAACATCACCGCCTTCCCTGAAAGCTTCACTCTGTCCCCTTCTATCTGTATCACTATAGTGCCACCACGTTCTGAGACCTGACGGGCTACCATCCTGTCCTTCCCCAGCCTCTTCCTCCAGAAGTCGGCCAGGCTGCAGTGCATGGAGCCGCAGACCGGGTCCTCGTCTATCCTGATCTTGGGCCAGAACGCTCTGGATACGAAGTCGAATTCGTCGTAACCGGGCGCGGTGACGAACAGTCCCTCGCCGTCGGGAATCCGCTTCACCTTCCCCATGTCCGGTTTCAGACCGATGACGTCCTCGGCCCTCTCGAGTAAGACTATAGGGTCTCTGTATCCGATAGCGGCTTCCATGGGTTCGCATCCTATCGCTTCGCCTATCACTTCAGGAGCGTCGTAGGGCTTCGTCTCGATGAGCGGGAAGTCCATGGTGTACATGTCTCCATCCCTTTTCACGGTCAGCCTCCCGCTGAGGGTCTGGAACTCCGCTATGTCCTCATCGGGCTCCACGAGGTTCAGGATCACGAATCCAGCGGCGAGGGTGGCGTGCCCGCAGAGGTCCACCTCTCCTCCGGGCGTGAACCATCTCAGGTCGTACCTTCCGCCGGATCCGACGGCGAAGGCGGTCTCGGAGAGGTTGTTCTCAATGGCCAGCTTCAGCATGATTTCGTCCGGGAGCCAGCGTTCCAGGATGCAGACGGCTGCGGGATTACCGGAGAAGGGCCGGTCGGTGAAGGCGTCGACCTGGTACATCTTCATGACAGGCCATGCCCTTCGATAGATAAAAGGTGGGCGGGGGTTCCGCCCTTGGAAGGTTTCAAAGCACTCCGAAATCCTTGAAGAAGTTCTCGATCTTGAAGTACTTGTTGTAGTTCTCGGTCTGGTCGGTGAAGTTCTGGATGAAGTAGTCCATCATCTCCCTGTAGTCGACTCCGTTGTCGATGCCGGGATAGAGGATGTCCTGGTAGAACGCCATCTCGACTATGTAGAACGGGCTGTTTCCGCCTTCGCGGGCCATTCCGAGGTAGTGGATGGTCTCGGGGCGGTTCTTCAGGACCTCCGCCCAGCCGGGGACTCCGACGTCCAGGTCCTTGGAGTTCCTGAGCCCGTCGTGCTCGTTCACGATGAAGTACACTGTGTTGTTCGAGGGGTTGGCGCTCTTCATGAGCACGGTCTCGATCTGCTCCATCGTGAGGCTGTTGTACAGGTTGGGGGTGAGGTCCATGGTGCGGGTGGGGCAGTTGACGCCGGCCCAGGTCGCGTGGTAGAGGTTGGTGTTGTCGCCTCCGGTTATGCTGTAGGTGGACGTTCCGGTGGCGATGAAGTTCCTGGTCATGACGAGGTTCTGCTTCTCCGTCAGGGTGGCCGCGGCGCTCCTCATCTTGGAGAGGCAGTCGTCGTGCCAGGCCAGATACCTGTAGGTCTGGTCCATGTCCCCCTGGAGGAGGTATCCGTACATCAGGATGGACCTGTCGATGTTGATGTTGGCGATGCCGTCCCCGTCGCAGGTGTGCTTGAACATGACATCTATGCCCTGGAGCTGCTCGCGGGCGATCTTGTCGGCTTCCGAGGCGAAGTATCCGGGGACGTACACGTCGACCTTCGCCTTGATTATGGCTTCCCAGTCGGGGGAGCTGACGGAACCTGAGGAGGGAACTGTCTGGAACCTGGAGTTCAGGTAGAGCCAGTTGTTGTTCTTGATCTCGTCGTTGACCATGGCGACCTTGTCCATGAGTCCGGTGGCTTCGGTGGTGTAGACCCCGCTGCAGTAGCTGATGGCGATGGTCCTGACTGGCCAGGAGACCTTCTGGATGGTCGTGTAGTCGTCGATGTAGTACACGTCGAGCTTGGTATCCTTCCCAGCGTCGATGATGCTTCTGAGGTAGTCTACGTCCGCGGAATCGACCTTTCCGTCGGCGTTGGCGTCGGAGAGCACGGTGGTCTTGTTCTTGCCGGAGACGACGCCCTGGAGGTAGGTCACATCGGCGGAGTCAATGCGGTCGTCTTCGTTCGCGTTCCCGAAGACCCAGAGCCTGGAGGAGGACGAGGGGAGCTTCTTGGTCATGTCCTCTCCGATGCGCTTTCCAGGGTCGGATGTCGGCGTGTCTTCCTTCTTGTCGTCGTTGCCGCCGTTGCTCATCAGCGCGTACGCCGCGACTCCGGCTATGACGACGATGGCGACCAGAAGTATGGCGATGATCTTGTTGTCCATTGTGATCACTCATCGTATTGGGGTATCAGGATGATGTGCGGGGCGCCCATCACGTCTATGACCCTCGCTTTGACTTTGTAAACGGTTTCGATGTTGTCCTCGGTGAGCACCTGCTTCGGGTCGCCGTCCGCGAAGACGTTGCCTTCGTACATCAGGACGACGCGGTCGGCGTATGCTGCGGTGATGTTCAGGTCGTGGCAGACCATCAGGACCAGGATTCCAGCAGTCTTGGCGTAGGTCTTCAGGAATCTCATCACGTCCATCTGGTACTTCACGTCCAGATTGGATGTGGGCTCGTCCAGGATCAGGATCTCCGGCTCCTGGACCAGGCCCCTGGCGATCTTCACCCTCTGTGCCTGTCCCGCGCTGAGCTTGCGGAAGTCGCGGTCCATGAACTCCTCAAGCCCGAGGAGCTTGATGGATTCCGAGACCTTCCTCAGGTCCTCGTCGGTGGTGGTCCAGCCGGAGCGCGGATGCCTTCCCATGAGGATGGCTTCGGTCACGGTCATCGAGAAGGTGGCTGTCGAAGTTGCCGAGACGAAGGCCATCTTCCTGGCCAGCTCGTGGAGGCCGTACTCGGACACGTCTTTGCCGTCGAGCAGGGCTTTTCCGCTGGAAGGCTTCAGGAGCTTGTTCCCGCACTTGACCAGGGTGGTCTTTCCCACTCCGTTGGGGCCGAGGATGCAGACCAGGCCCGGCTCGTCGAACTTCAGGTTCACCCCATTAAGGATGATCTTCTCCTCGTACCCGAACACGAGGTCCTTGAACTCCAGCGAGGTCAAGCCCATTCCTCCTTCGAATTGTACAGGATCAGTATCAGGAACAGCGGCCCTCCGATGAAGGAGGTGACCACTCCCACAGGCAGCATCGTCGGAGCGACGACCACGCGCGCCACGATGTCCGAGCAGATCAGGAGAAGGGCTCCGAAGGCTCCCGCGGCAGGCACGAGGTACTTCACATCGGATCCGATGAGTATCCTGACGATGTGCGGCGCGACGAGCCCGATGAATCCGATGACTCCGGTGAAGCTGACGATCCCTGCGGCCACGAGGGTGACCAGGAGGATGCAGATCAGCCTCTTCCTCTCGACGTCGACCCCCATGGTCTTGGCAGTCTCGTCTCCCAGGCCCATGATGTTGAGCTGGTTGGAGACGTACTGGAAGTAGAACATCCCGATCACGCAGAACAGCATGATGATGAGGGAATGCTCGTACTTGACGCCGTCCAGATTTCCCACGCTCCAGCGGAACAGGTCGCTGAGGCCGTCGGGATCGGCGAGGAGCCTCACCATCTGGACTATTGCCGAGAACAGGTAGTTCAGCGCCACTCCCACGAGGATCATGACCAGGGGGGTGGCCCCCTTGAACCTGCTGAGGAAGAGGATCACCAGGGCGGGGATGCATGCGAACAGGAACGCGTTGGCGACCAGGCCAGCGTTCAGGAGCTCTATGCCGAAAATGATGGCGAGAGAGGCTCCCAGGCTGGCTCCGGTCGAGATGCCCATGGTGTAAGGGTCCGCGAGGGGGTTCTTCAGCATGCTCTGCATGGCGACTCCGCTTATCGCGAGCCCGAAACCGCATAGGAATCCTGCAACTATCCTGGGCAGGCGGAGGTCGATGACGATGTGCCTTATGGTGGGATCGACGGAATTCCCGTTTCCCGTGAGAACGCTCCAGACGGTTCCGTACACATCCTCGGCCGTGATAGGGTACGAGCCGAGTGTCGCCGAGTAGATCGAGGCTATCAGCGACGCCACGAGGCAGACCACGATGAAGGCGATCTTCCTCTTGGTGTGCCTGCGGTAGGCCACCGTGACCGTGTCTGCGATGTCGTTCTCGGATTCTGTCATCGTTACCGGTAATCTTGTCTGCGTATTTAGTATTACTTATTTCAAAATAGTATTACTGATAACATATTAATTTTTGAAATTTATTAATTGGATTATATTTGGATATAATGATTAAGATTATTGAATTTATAATAGTTTACGGTTTATTTTATAAAGAAAACAATTAAAATTAATTTTTAACAGATTTTTTAACGGATAAGTGATATTCTATTCAACTATTGAAGTTTAAAATAATTGAGAATGAATAAATATGATGAAGATTGGATGATTTTTATGATGGTGCGGATGGAATCTGGTTGTGAATTCGATTCGATGTCGCTATTGGGTTCCGAGCTTCATCGTGGATGATCTCCTTTTTGTCGAAACGATGTCCGGGCAGCTTTTGAAATGCTCGAAGCCGACGTTGGTTCGGCTGAATCCTATTATTCTTTGAATCTCGAGGAATCGACGGTGACGAGCGGATTTTGTGAGAGGTTTCACCTGTTGTAATCAATATTGTTTAAGGAGTGTTATACAGAGTCATGTAATTTTTTCATTGTTTTTTATGAGAATAAACAGTTTTCCATGATTTTACAACGTCTTCCTCCAAGTTGGCAAAGTTGTTTTTAACGTAACCATTCCACAGCGTTTCTAAATTTGCACTTATATTGCTCCATCCGACTTTTCCATTTTTTATATATTTGGGGTCGACTGATTGTAAATTAGACATTTTTGCTAATATTCCACTTATGGTACAATCATAGCCATAATAATTAAGAAGTGTACATAGGTTGATTATATGGGGGTTGCTTTCTGTTAATTTTTTTCCACCCAACTTTATATAAAGGTCTATTATCAGTATCTCCTCTTCTTCAGAATACGAATGTCTTTTCATTTTTTCATCTCCAGTGTTTTCAATTATAACTGATATCAACAAAACCGTTTGATTTAGCCTCCTCTACTAAGCTTTGCAATTTATTTATTTGATATTCAGAAAGTGTGTTCTTGTTAATTGCACGGGTTACTAAAGTTGTTTCTGCAGCTGTAAGTGAACGAAGATTTTTTTCAAACCACATTTGTAACTGTTTCCAATACAATGGATTTTTAAATACAGCTTCTTTCATTGTATTGACATTGACTTCTTTTTCAATAGTTTCAGCTTTTTTGTACGAAGATTTGTACTGGTTGTCGGTAATGGAGTAGTTAAGTATTTCGTTGTCAAAATCAACATGTAATTGTCTAACCTCTTCCCAACATTCTGGCTTCTTAACCCACTGAGTAGCTAATTTTCCTTCTTTGATTATTTTGAAATCAAGATAATCGCAAAATACTTTGGCAGCAGAAACAATCTGGCGGATTACTACGTCATCGGCACGTTGTTCCTCCCATATCTTTAGTAAATCAAGTCTCCTATCGCGTTGCGATAGTTCGTATAAAATTTTTGAAATAGGGTAAAAAGTCAGCGGCGCCTTTATCGAACTGCGACCATTGAACCATTCTCTTTTGGGTATTTCAGAATAGACCTGCTTGTAAAGGATGACCATCGCAATGGTTTCTTTGAAATAATTGACGTTGTAGTACTCCTTATTCTCTTCCCATTGTTTTGCAACTTCGATTTTGAAGTATTTGTTATAGTACTCCTCCCTTCCTTTAGCGACAAGGTCCGGTCTCATCTCTATTATATAACGATACTTGGCAAAGTCAAGCTTGTCAATTTTGCGTTTTTTATCATACTGTCTCTTGAAATTGTAAGAATCATTTACGTTGTCAGGATCCGTGTTAAACTGATTGCGAGTACGTTCATAATACCATTTTTTACTCCCCATCGACTCATTACTTTGGGGAATACGTGTGTTTCTCGAATAGTACTGCATCATTTTTTGGAATTCAGTGTTGGAATCCAAATCTGATTTTTTAACAGCATTTTGTGTGTTGGCGTAACGTGAAATGTTGGGAACTATCTTTTTCGCTTCTTCGGGAGTAGCCACCGTTAGTTTCATTGGTACGTAAACAGCATCTATCGAGAGATTGTTCTTTTTCCATTCATTATATATAGAAACTGTTGTCTGGCCACCATTTACTATCTGTAAGTTCTCAAACTCAGTAATCCTTCCCAAATCATCTCTTTTGATTGATGTTGCGGTAGTTGTGATGCCGTTGTTATATGCGAAGAATAGCTCTGGAGTTTCTTGGATGGTTTTTCTAATTCCTTTATTGGTATCGCCTTTCAATCCGAGATACGATCTAACATTCGAATCAAGTAACTTGGAGCCGTATTCTTTGTATATTTTAGCTAAGAAAGTTCCCGGCATAACTGAAAGATAGGATTTGAAATCTGTTTCCCCGATTGATGCATCCATACAAGGAATACCATCAATTCCGCTTATTGTCTTTACATCTATTACTATGCTGTCTGGCTCGCTATTTTCTAATAGAGCATCATAGTAGTATTCTATGTCTAATATTCTACAAATTAGATTTTTTCCATCAATATTTTTTTCTTCAAATGTGTTGAATTGATCGCTGCGTTTGCTGTCTGATATCACATAAATGAAGTAGCGTTCGATTTTATCCTTGGATTTACGAATATCTTGTGCAAGTCCATACCCGTCATCAGAACTATCTGAACTATTTTCAATATCGCCAGATAACGAATCTTCGATAAAAGCGACAGCATGATTAACATAATCTTTGAATGTCGTTTTTGTTATTGTTTTCATCTCGTTATTTCCAGAAAAATCACAAACAAATAACGACAATGAGTTGTCAAAATCATCGTAATTATACCCATGAATCAGTATTTTTCTGTTTCTACGACCTGTTCTTTCATAAAAACACGGTACAGCAACAGGGCATTTGTCATAAATAGACAGTCCATTAGTTACTGTTTCCAGATATTGCATAGTTGGGTATTGCATGTTTTCTAATGCTTCGGCTCTTACATCTGAGATAAGAGTTAATCTAAACTGTTCTAGATTGACCATTGTCACACCTTAAATTGTTTTAATTGGTCTAGATAGAGTTCATATATAGCGTTTCCAACAGAAGTCGGTATAGTATTTCTCCGTATACATGGGAATTTTTCATCAACGTTGTATTCCCCATATTCAATTACTTCGTAGACGTATTTGTCGTATTTTTCGTCGGGAATTCCAAGTTCATTCATCTTAATGGAATATTCTTCTCCACATCCACAGTCGTCAAAATATTTCTGGAGTTTTTTACATAGGGTATTTACAGTTACTTTGTTTCCATCATTGATGGACGTAGTCTTCATTTTGATAACTTCTAGAAATCCAGGTATGTGATTGTCTAATTGTTCTATTGAAGATATGGTGATGACATTCGATCCTATGTGGGTACTCTTTACTTCGTACCAAACATCTGGAAAAATAAAGTCTTGCTTTCCTCTCTCTATTATCATCCAAGAATCGAGGATTGTTTTAGCATCGTATCTTTTAGACAGATAGTCTTTGATGAAACACATCTCTCCTACGAGGCCCTGTATTTCATCTTTTGTAAGTGATAAGGACTCAATACTAAACGCATGAATCCATTTGTTATAAATATCGATAAAAGTTGATGCGGCATGTCCTAAATCTGTTTTCCATGTTGATTCAAATACGTCCTCGTAAAAAGATTTAAACATGTGGTAGTACCGATCATCTTTTAATCTGAACTCAATCCTCCAATCATCCTCATATTCTCTGGTTGTCACGCAAACAGCTCTTGATTGTCTCGCAGAAGGAGGTTTGGTGGGGCTAATTAAAACAAAGGCTGTAATTTTTCCGTCTGTAACGTGAACAGGCAGGGGGTGATCTGCTGACCAACGATGCATTAATTCAGTATCCGTCATCTTCATTCACCCTCTGGTATATTTTATTGGCACGATATTGTATCAATTTCTTTTTAGCACCTGCTGCTCCTGCAGGGAAACCTAAAGCAAAACCAATTGGTTTGAGATCCTGAATGTCATCGAGCATTTTTTCATATAATGGTTTATCAAGAGAATTTTTATCATCGATTCTTAAATCCAGGTAGTATATCATCAAAAGTGGATTGCGGGATGAAATCATAAAATCTTTCGAGCTAGGGCTCCTTTCGCCTCTTCTATTTCTGATTTCTTTGATTATTTCATCAGATAGGAATTCTTTGGCATCCTCCGGAGATTTCAAAGCTCTGTTTCCCATTTGAATTATGTTGGGGTCTTTATCTGGTTTATAAGTAAATTTGCTCCTTCTTGGACAATAGATTTCCATATCATGGACTTTATACAATGTTTTTGGATTTTGGCCTTCGATGTCTTTTCTTCTGCTTATAATCGCAATATCCCAGTTTTTCTCATCTTCATTTATCAACTTGGATATGTCTTCGAAGTTATACCAAACGTTTCTACGAGGTACGATGATATTTTTCAACAATTCTACTATTTCTTCTCTGGGAATATCTCTCCAGCATATGTTGCCGTGATCTTCCTTTTGAATGAAATTTGAATATTTTCCTACACGATCATAGAATTCATCAAGAGCCTTGTAATTTCTTAGAATAGATTCTTTGTCTATATTCACATACATGGTGTCATGAACATCACCAGAAAGACACATTGTCACGAATGATTTTTCTGCCGTCCTCATCTTTGCTCTTGATGTTATGATAAGTCCCGTAACATCTTCTTGAACACGAAGGCCATAATCCAGGGGGGTCACATTTCCTAGGGCACACATGTCATCTATGTCCGATTTCAATTCTTCATTTACTCTTCCGATGTAGCCATACCAAGATTGTATAATGGGGTTCGTCCAGATTCTACATACTTCTTCGAATCCATCTTTGTAGCCGAACCATCTTCCCATTTGTAGTAATGTGTCGTACTGTTTAGTGATGCGGTAGAAGTAGCTTACCATCAGGCCTTCTAGAGTTAGGCCTCTTGATAAAGCATCGCCGCCAATGACTATGGCACGATAGCTTGGGTAACGACGATAATCTATGAATTTATCCTCACTGGTTGAATTTACTTTAATGCATTTTATTGGATGTACAGACTCGTTAAGATTACGTTGAATTTCACTCCAAGAATTATGTTCCCAATCAATTCTTGAATATTCTTCTTTCCAAACATCATATAAAAATTTCATTGTACTATGTTCGAGCGCATCTTTTTCGGGAAGATAGTAAAATGATATGATGTCGTCTCTGATAAGTTCTATTTCCTCCTCTATTTTTTCCAATACCGAGTCTTGAACCTTTACATACCTGGATAAATGAATCATCATGGACATTGGCTTATCTAAATCGCCTTTGAGATCCCTCATTGTACATGCGATAAAGAATGCGGCAACTGCTTTTTTTAATGATTCTGGCATTTCACTTAAAACAGCATCTTTTTTGTGCTTTTGACCGTCTTCAAAAATCTTTTCAGATTCCGGTATGGTTTTTAGCATGTAGTGGTGGCTTCCATTTTCATCAAAAATTGATTTAGGACCTATGTAGTTGGATGGTGGCCACATGGAATATATGAAATCTTTAGGAAAGAGATCCCCTTTTTCCATTTCACTATACGACTCCGGATCGATGAATATGTTAGCATAAGGTGTTGCTGTATAACCTATGTAGGAAGATCTGGTAAACAATGATAGGATGGAGCGTATTCTCTTGTTTGTTTTGGTAATGTCTTCTATCTTTGTGTTTATTGATGCATTATCGGCCTCATCGTCGATAAGGAGCATACTTTTATTAATTAAACCAGAGGAATCTTTATTTTGAGGGGTATTAAGCCATTCATATACATTTTTTAATATCGATACATTCTTTTTAATTACCAGAATTAACGGTTCTGGGCTAAAAATTGTAGCAGAGCAGTATTTACGACTGAAATCCGATTTAACATTGGTTATTGTGTTTATTTTGAGCTTGTTGTTGTATAGACCTACGCCTACGAATTCTTTAGATTTTTCTGGATCGCTGTCAAAACCTACAACACCTTCATCGACACGCATTTGAGTTTGGGAACGCAGTGAATCTGAAACTCCTGTGAGGATTATGATGATGTTGTACCCTGCGTCTATAGCTTTGCAAATAACCCCAAGATAGCTGTTTGTCTTACCAGATTGAACATCACCGATCACAAGTCCTTTGCGCTGAAATTTTCCATCTAGCATCGGGTCTCCTGCATAGTCTACAATTTTGCTAGTTGAAACGTCTAGCTCCCCCATAACTTTTGAAGGAAGCTTCTTAGCAACATACTTTCTGTATCTGTCCCAAAATTTAGATTGAATGTTATTTTTACGCTCGTAGTACCATTTAACGTATTCTTTATCCAATAATTCTGAACCTGTTTCCATTGTTACAGATAGCTGGTATTCTACGCTGCGTGTTATCTGGTCTAGCTCTTCTTTAGTAAAATTATCTCCGTTCAGTAAGTGCGTCTCAAACAACTGCACCACTTCTTTAATTATAGATTCACGTTCTTTTTCATCAACTACCCCTTGGTTAATTGCTTTTATCAGGATAGTGTCAATGCAATTTGTTACAACAGAATCTCTGCCTATTTTCAATACCCCCTTTCTTTAAGATTATCTATAATGATAGGATACAAACAGAATGGTTCCAATGACGATAATGATTCCGCATCTTCTCCGGTAATTTGCATACGTACAATTGCCATCAGCATATATTGGTCTATTTCCTCAGATGTCAATGTATTAGGCTTTAATTTTTGTTCAAAATCATTACGAATGTCATCATAAGGGATAGAATGCTCAATCATCGATAGTATGGTGCTGAATTCCCCACGGGTTTCTGGATTGTTTAGTAAATTGCTGAAAATAGGGTGTTCGCGGTTGATTTCGTAGGTGATGTAATCTTTGTGATCACGACGAATTATCAACCTATTTTCAGACCCTAGCGTCTTTTTTCCACGGCGGGTATAAACCCGAGTGCTAGTTTCTAAAACGTCTTTTAAGACGGGTTTAAGCTGATTTTTAAAATCTTCCGGCAGGTTTAGTGATGATTTTTTAACATCTACCGACCATTCCACGTCCATGTCATTTGGTATGTCTATCATCACTCTGGCAAGATTTTGCAACTGTTTTTTACCTGACATCTTGAACCATGTACCGCCTGCCAATATCAGCCTTTTGTTACGATATATATAGAATCCCTGTAGACTTTGCATACGCCCTTTTCCACCTAGAATATCAATTTCATCAGGGCTAAGCTGGTTGATGTGTGGCAGGACGTATCCTTTTATGGTAATGTCTTTGCCATGGTACTGCAGCACTTGAGACACTTTGGGTATGGTGTGGGAGTTTTCTGTTAAAAAAGGATCATTAGGTTGTAATAGTACTTCATTAATTTTAATTGTAACATCTCTAGCATCAGACATCGGGCCATAGTGCTTTATAAATCTGTGAAAAACTAACGATAGGTGATCACGGGTATTTTGAAGGCGCGCTCTTAACGATGCAGATATTGAGTCGCTTCCCTTGATCAAAACATCAAATGTTCTCCATATTACTAATGTTCCGTGTTCTGAATTTAATATTTTCTCTATTTGCATACCTTTTATAGATAATGGGTCTATGACCAATACCGACCAACCACTTGAATTGTTGTTTGTTTTACGTATCTCATCGATGTTCCATTCATAGGCATTTATGACATTATCTTTTTTCGAAATCACAGTAAGTTGAGCACACTGTGATAAAGAAGCTACTTTCAGACCAAGGCCATATCTTCCCAGATC
>JAEEGK010012042.1_pt1 | contig 19703 bp, 18 predicted proteins | sample 8958771 | NCBI WGS metagenome assembly JAEEGK01 (sample SAMN16246547, study PRJNA631951) | gut metagenome | biome: gut microbiome; feature: rumen; material: SC-attached | host: Bos | place: Iran: Karaj | collected 2018-10
TTTCGAATATCTATGCCTTTTATTTTTTAGTATAGTATTCAATTTAATATGGGGTTGTAGCTCAGCTGGTAGAGCACCTGACTTTTAATCAGGTTGTCGGGAGTTCGAGCCTCCTCAGCCTCAGCAAAGAAGAGCACGTAAGCATTGGCTTACGTGCTTTTTTATTTTACAATAAGATAAAAGATATATTAGTTTTTTATTTATAAGTTTATATGGGTTTATATATGGACATAGGATTTTGATATAGTTATCAAAAGGAAATAAAAAGGGAGTAAATAAAAATGGATAATAACATTCAATTATTTGAAAATCAGCCTATTAGGGCAGCTTGGGTAGAAGATGAGGAAGAATGGTACTTTTCTATTGCCGATGTGGTGCAAGTTCTTACTGAGAGTGTTGATGGTCGTAAATATTGGAATAAGTTAAAACAACGTCTCAATGAGGAGGGGAGCCAACTGGTGACAAATTGTCACCAGTTGAAAATGACCGCGGCTGATGGAAAGAAAAGATTAACTGATGTAGCAAATACAGAGCAGTTACTTCGTATTATTCAATCAATTCCATCTAAAAAAGCCGAGCCTTTTAAAATGTGGTTAGCTCAGGTTGGTCGAGAAAGGATAGAAGAGACTATTGACCCAGAGCTTACTATTGATAGAGCTTTAGAGACATATTCTAAGCTGGGGTACGATGCGGACTGGATAAATCAAAGACTACAGACTATTAGAGCAAGAAAAGAACTTACAGATCAATGGAAGAGTCATGGAGTGGAACAGGGAAGAGAATTTGCAATCCTTACTGATGAAGTGACAAGAGCCTGGTCTGGTATGAGTACTAGACAATACAAAAATCTCAAGGGATTAAAGAAAGAGAATCTTAGAGATAATATGAGTACTCTTGAACTTGCGTTAAACATGCTTGCAGAGGCAACTACTACAGAACTTACTAAAGTTAATAATCCTCAAGGACTGGAAGAAAATCAGAAGATAGCAAGAAGAGGCGGTGCTGTTGCAGGTAATGCAAGAAAGGAAATAGAGGCAGAAACTGGTAAGCCAATTATAACTAGTAAGAATGCTACTCAACTTAATGACATAGTGACTGGTTTTATAAATGGTGTAGTGGATAATGAGGAATAATATGTATAGTCAGTTATTCTAATAATTCGAATAACTGATTTCATTTAACAGGTTGTGTTTAGAGGGAGACTAAATGGGATTTGATTTCAAAGTTACAAGAGAAGATTTAGATAGTGCTGTAGATCAAGCTATTTCTGATGCAGAGCATGAGTTCATTGAAACCAGTAAGACTATAGATGCATATGATGCTTTTGCAGAATTGGAGAAAAAGTATTTTAAGTAGTATATGTTGTCTTTCTGGTTTAACCTGAGACTGAAAACATCATGCAAAATACAACTCCCATACTCTTCCGGATAGATAAAGATAGTAGCATTCATCATAGTTATTGAAGTCTATGTTTGTGAGCTCTACAATTTTGGCAATTCTATATTTAAGTGTGTTGTGGTGGATATGTAATTCCCGTGCGGTGTTGGTCAAATTCTGGCCATATCGTATATACGTTAAAAGGGACATTACATATTCGCTATTTTTTTCTTTATCAATAGCATCTAACAGCGGGATGGCAGGGTGCATGAGGTACTTTGGATTATGCTCTTTTGCGTAGGAAAGAATCAGCTGGTCCAATATATGTTTTGAATAGAATACAAAGGTATCCTTTAGCTTAATGCTCTTTGCAAGGGAAAGGGCAGATAGAGTGTTGGCATACTCGTCTGCAACTAGGGATAGATCTGTAAACACAGTGCTTACGCCGGCCTGCAGCTTATATTCCTTTAATAGTGCTTTAAGTGTAGTGTAGTTGTAATCTGCCTCAAAGCTGTCTGCGTTAGTATCAAAAAGCAAAATCAATCTATTGTCATGGATAAAAATTGTTGGGCGGTTTAAAAGATTGTGAAGCTTTCTCTTTAACAGGTAGAGCTGTTCCGCTGGAAGCTCGTTTTTTGAAATAGGTTCAATAGCCAGGATATAAAGCTTTTCCAGCAGTCGGATATTTAAAGCATTGAAGCGCTCAAGGATATCATTAGCATCAATGGTTTTTCCTTCTACCAATGACTCTAAAAAGGCCTCAACCCTGGAATTTGCAAATTTATATTTAATATTGCTGGCGGACATTAGGATGGCAATCAGGTTGCTGAGGTTGCCAAGGATTTCTTTTTCCACAGCTGTTATTGGATGATTGTATTCCAAAAGCTTTAGGTATCCTAAGGTATTGTGTCCCTGTATAATCTTTGCCACCAGCTGACGGTGGTTTTCCATTCCATATTCCCACACAAACTTTTCTTCTGAAGAAATATCATCCTCCATTATAAGGTTGGTGTATTCCTCTTTAACGTATCCATTAGTGAGAATCCAATCCCAGAAGGGCTCATCCTTAACCTCGTCACCACCGGACTGGGCGATGAAGCACATGGATATGTCCACAAGCATAATAGGCTGGCCCAAAATCTTATAGCCTTTGTCCAGCAGACTCTGGATATCATTGCTTTCATTCATTTCTTTGATAAAAGCAGAAGTACAGCTTGCAATATAAAGTTCCTCTTGTGTTTTGTCTTTAAATTCCATGATTGGCCTCACTTTCTCTTATAATTATATTGTAACAACCGAAGAATACTTTGTCAGTAGGCGACAAAAAATGTTCACAATAGACAGCAAAAAGACAATAAAATATTGTAAAAAGAAAGTCTATAAGGTGTATTATTTAACTGTAGGGAACGAAGAACTTGAATAGTTGCCGTGATAAAATTGAATCAATAAATGTTTGTTAAATAAATAACAGATAACTGGCAAATGAAAAGGAGTTTAAGTATGTACGAGAATTTATTTTCAAGTAAGAAAATCGGTACAATGACAGTCCCTAACAGAACAGTAATGACTGCTATGGGAAATTATCTGGCAGACGAAGGCGGCTTTGTTTCAGACAAAGATATTGCCTTTTATGGAGCTAGAGCAAAGGGCGGTACAGGTCTTGTTATAACAGAGTGTACTGTGGTGGATTCAAAGACAGGTCTTGGAAACGACAGAGAAATCGTAGTTGATGACGACAAATATATTCCTGGTCTCAAGAAGCTGGCTGACGAGATTCACAAGTATGGATCTAAGCTTTGCGTGCAGATTTACCATCCTGGTAGACAGGGTATTGCTGTGGTAAATGGAGTGGAGAGTATGAAATCTGCCAGCGCTACAGAGTGTCAGATTGTTCATCAGCCTACTCACGAAATGACTAAAGAAGAAATCAAGGACATGGTTAACAAGTTTGCTCAGGCTGCTAGACGTGTCAAGGAAGCAGGTGCAGACGCTGTGGAATTACACGGTGCACACGGCTACCTTATTGGCCAGTTTTCAAGTCCTTATACCAATAGAAGAACTGACGAATACGGCGGAAGCTTTGAAAATAGAATGAGATTTTTCGACGAGATAATAGATGCAGTAAGAGCTGAGGTTGGCGCTGATTTCCCTATTATTGCACGTTTTTCAGTGGACGAGCACATGGAATATGCAGGGCAGCCTGAGGCAGGTCTTCATCTTGCTGACGGTGTTGAAATCGGTAAACACCTTGAGGCCAAGGGCGTTGATGCTCTCGATGTAAGTTCAGGTATTTACGAGACAATGAATACAGCATGGGAGCCAGTTGGCTTTGACCAGGGCTGGAAAATTGAAGGCCCTGCATCAGTTAAGGCTGCTGTAAAGATTCCTGTAATCGGTGTTGCTGTAATCAGAGACCCTGAGTATGCTGAGGAATTATTAAAGGCAGAGAAGCTTGATTTTGTTGGAAGTGCCAGAGCATTTTATGCAGATCCAGAGTGGTCTAACAAGGCTAAAAATGGCAATGCCTGCGATATAAGAAAATGTATCTCTTGCCTCTACTGTATGGAATCATTAATGTCCGCAAATGCTGAAAGACCAATGGGTTGTTCAGTGAACTTTGAGGCAGGCAAGGAAAATCAATATCAGGCAGAGCAGCTTCCAAAGAATGGTGAAGGTAGAACGGTTGCAGTTATCGGCGCAGGTCCTGCAGGTCTTGAGGCTGCTAGAATTCTTGCAATCAGAGGCTTTAAGCCAGTGGTATTTGAAAAGCAGAATCGTTTGGGTGGACAGGTTTATCTTGCAAGCAAGCCTCCTAAAAAGGAGAGAACAGCTTGGCTTATTGATTATGAAAAGGGCCAGCTGGAGAAGCTTGGTGTTGAGATTAGATTAGGCGTTGAGGCAAGTGTGGAGGATATTAAGGCATTAAATCCTTATGCAGTATTTGTTGCAACCGGTTCAAATCCGGTTATGCCAAGATCAATCAAGGGGCTTGACGGTGCCAATGTTCACACACCTGTAGAGATTCTCGATGGAACAGTTAAGCTTTCCGGCAAGAAGGTTTGTGTAGTAGGCTCAGGTATGACAGGTATTGAGACAGCAGAGCTACTCAGCGAGCAAGGCAATGAGGTTTCAGTATTTGAGATGGCAGATGACATTGGACCTGGTTTATTCTTCCAGAATCTTATTGACGTTATGTCTAGAATTGCTCCTCATAATGTGGCTATGTATCCAAAGCACAGACTTGTTGAAATAAGTGGCAACAACGTTTCCTTTGAGACTACAGACACTAAGGAGACTGCAAATTTTGAGTTTGATGAAGTTGTGGTTTCACTTGGCGTTGCTGCAAACAAGGCAGCTAATGAGCAGTTTGCAGAGGCATTTGACAATGTAAGATTCCTTGGAGACGCCCTTTCAACTGGTAGAATAGAAGCAGCAGTTAGAACAGGATATTTGGCTGCAGCAGAATTATAAATTGTAAAATAAAAGGCAGACTACTGGGGTTTCCCCTCATCAGTCTGCTATAGCAAAACAGCTTCCCCCAATAAGGGGAAGCTGTTTTATATTTAATTTTATCCCGGGTTTAGTTTTAGATTTTTATTATTTAATTTCTCGCGAACATTTTTTACAAAGGCACTTTCTTCGGGGGTAATTGCGCTATCCAAACTGCTACCATATACCATCTTGTAATACAAATCAAAGGCTTTCTGGATGTCTGCTTGCAGTTCCTCTGGTGCAAGACATAAGTAGTCGGATAAAAGGCCCCGGTCAGCTATGTGAGCACCTGACTGCTTAGAAATGGTGGTTTTAATCATGTCTACATCAAGCTTCAATCGCTTTGCTGGCGTTGCAAAATGGTAGCGCAGTCTTCGAATAGCTTTGGTTCCAAGAATTATTAAAGCCAACAAAAGAAGTATGCTGCCAAGTACAGCTCCAATGATTTTTAATAGCTGCAAGCTACTAACTCCATCCTTTTCCTTAGCTGAATCAGAAATAGAAACAGGTGGAACATGGTAAATATCTATAGAGTTATCAGTGGAACCAATGTCATTTGAAGCAGTCTCATTTTCGTCTCGTCTATTCCAGCTGCACTCACTTGCGGTTGCATAGGCACTGGTTGGTTCAAATGGCACCCAGCCAACATTTTGAATATAGGCCTCAGGCCAGACATGTGCACAAGAGGCGGATACAACATACTCCTCTTGTTGGTCGAATGGGAAGGAGTAGTGGTATCCGGATACAGCACGGGCCGGGATACCTAATTGCCTTAGCAGAGTTATCATGGAAGAGGTGTAGTGTACGCAGTAACCCTCCTTTGAATCAAATAAAAATCTATCGGCAATATCTGCCATTCCCTCTGGGGTATCCATAGTAGAATCCTGGCTGTAGCCACCAACCGCGTCTGTAGTATATGGGAATTGACGCAGATAGCTTTCAATGAGCTTACACCTTTGGTAATCATTGGTGGCGTTTTCTGTTATTTCCTTAGCTAAAGCTGAAAGCTTTCCGTTGTTGTCAGCAGTCTCTAAATATTGGGACAAAGCCTCGTCTAAGCTGACGGACTTATCCATGGAATAAGATACATACTTGTCATACTCCGATTCATCCATAATGTGACTCAAATCTATGTCATAAATCGCATCCATGTAGCTGACAGCATCCTTATATGAAAGTGGCTTTATATCCCCGCTATCACCAGCTTTTTCTAATAAATCAATTAAATAAGGGCTGCCATAATCAATGTCCAAATATACGGTGTTAAGCTTATAGCCCTTTTTATGATTATCTGCACCAACTCCCTCTACCACTCGCTTTCCATTTCCAAGAAGAGAAATAGAGCAGGCTGGTGCAATCTCATCAGGGGTATTCAGGTAGACGTATTCAATGTCGACTTGTGAAATCTGAGAGAAAATGGCGGCATATTCTTTATCAATATTATTCTGGTGAAGCAACAGTAAAAAATCTACAAGCTGCTGTTTATCTACGCCCTTGCCTCCGGCCAGATACATGGTTCGTCTGATTTTCTTTAAAGAATTTGAATCTGAATCCGTAAATACGAAGTAAGGCTTTTCGTTTGTGGTCAAAATGAGCTGGGCTCTTTCTGATGTAGCCAGCTTGCCGCCAGATAAATTAAAGGAACTGTATCCGGTGGTATAGCCGCTGCCCTTAAATAAATCATCAAAGAAATAGTAGGCGCCTTCGGATACGCTTGCCACCTTTCCTAGCATTGCTTCTACCGGGGTCCAGTCTATAGGTGTATCCTTGGATGGCAAGGCCAAAAGCAGTAGGCCAAGCAGCAGGAAATAATGAAATGGGAAAGCTCCCTTATTTTTCTCGAAAATTAATTGCTGCAGCGATGACAGAGTTAGAATAACAAGACTTACAAAAAGCAGCTTGTCAGTTGAAAAATTGCCAATAAAGCAGTCGTAAACAAACCATAGGTATACTGCAACTGCATCTAAAACAAAGCAGCTCCAAAGTAAGACTGTATTTTTAAAAGGTAAATAAGAAAAAGCTAAACGAGCCAGGGCCGCTAAAAGTGCTGCGGTTGACGCATATAGCCATTTATCTGAGCTGAACAATAGAAAGAATAAAAGTATGCCGGGAAGAATAGCAAAGAGACCTGCTATCTTCGTATTTACGAATATTTTAAAAAGCTGCTCAAGACAGGTATAAAGAAGGAAAAACAAAATGGCAGGCACTATAAATAGACTCCTTTGTAAATCAAAGGAATCTTGACCTGTCAGCAAAAAGACTTCAAATCCAATAGTGAATAAGCAAAAAGCTGTAAGAGCTGTTTTTGCCTCAGTCACAAATGGTGTAGAATGCTTCGCCAGGATTGTAATCTTCTTTAATGATAATCCACGTATCATTTTCGTAAACACTTGTCATTCGCTCCTTTACAAGCTTTTTAACGTCCTTAAAGGCTTTGTCAGAACCATAGAATATTCCATCAGCAACCATGCTGTAAAACTCCATAAAGCTGTCGTATGAATCCACAGTGTACTGAGTGATTTGGCCAGAAGGATAAATTAACTTGACGGGAACACCTTGCTCGCCAAAGTTCCAGGCCGCGGAGATGATAAACTCCAGGAAATAATCTCTCCTCTTAAGGTAGGTCACATCCTGCTTGCTGTCTGGCTCGGCTGCTGCTTCCAGCAAAAGAGTAACTGTGCGTTTTTCCATTTTTTCCGGGAGCCTTACCATAAGCTCAGACTGCTTGGCAGAGACCTTCCAGTTTATGGAGTGGAGATTATCGCCAACCTGATAGGGGCGAACCTCGCTGCCGGGGATTTCTTCAAAAAGCTTATGGCTTTTTAAACCGGAGTTATTAATAAGATTTTCTATTTCAAGGGCTTTGTTGGCCACGTCGGTAATCTGAGGCTTTACGATGGCCTTAAAAGAATAAGGGATGCTAAGTAACACCTGATACAGTCCAAATGGATCTGACAAGGATATCTTTTCTATTCCAACATTGTAGGCACCTGCATATTTGCAGCTGATTCCAGAGGAAAGCTCCACCTTCTCAAAGCCTTCTAAGGAAAGCTCCTTACCGTTTTCGATTTCATAAAGACTGCACCTGTCCTCTAACAATAGGATGCTCATTTTATAAATCGGAAGTATGCTGTCATTTTCTATTAAAACACGATAGCTGTGGGTTTCTCCTCGAGTGAGCTTATGTACTTCAACTTCCTGAAAAATTCGAAGGAATTGGTAGTTTAAAAATGTATATAGAATGGAAAGGGGCAGGATAAGAATGACGGCATAAAGCCACACAAAAGAAACCGGGCCCCCGTAGAAACTGGCAAAAATAAGGCTCAGTAATAAAATAAAAAGATATAAAATTATTCCCCGCTTATGAATATGAATTTTCATCTATCCCCATATATAAAATCCGTATATACGAATTAATTTATCCCTCGATACATTTTACCTGTTCCAAGATTTTCTTAAGCAAATAGTCCTTGCTGGTTCCACTGATTTTGGCATCAGTAGAGAGAATTAATCGATGAGGCAGTGTGAGTCTGGCAGCCTCAGCAATGTTCTCTGGGATGCAGTAATTGCGACCTGCCATAAAGGCCAGAGCCTGGGCACATCTTAGCAATGATAAAAGGGCGCGAGGTGAAGCTCCGCAGGAAATCTCTGCACTGGTTCGAGTACCATCAACAATGGCTACAGCGTAGGCCTGCAGATTGTCCTTTATGGTTACGTCCTTTACCATCTGGCGCATAGCCACAATATCTTCTCCAGTTAAAACCGGTGTAGTTTTTTCGTGTAAACTTCCTTCCAAAAATCTTTTGGCCATATCAACAGAGGCATCAGAATTTGGATAGCCGACGCTGAGCTTCATCATAAATCTATCAAGCTGTGACTCTGGAAGTGGATATGTGCCAGCCATTTCCGTAGGATTTTGAGTTCCAATTACCATAAAAGGACTTGGCACAGGAAGCTCTTTGCCATCTATTGTTACCTTGTTTTCTGCCATTACTTCTAAAAGGGCAGATTGGGTCTTTGGTGAAGTTCTGTTTAGCTCGTCCACCAGTACGATGTTGTTAACAATTGGGCCTGGAACTACCTGGAAAGTCTGCTCCTTGGAATTGTAAATAGATAATCCGGTGATATCCGATGGAGTTGTATCTGGTGTACATTGAACCCTTGCAAAAGAAAGTGAAAGTGAATCCGCCAAAGCCTTGGCGAGAGATGTTTTGCCAACCCCTGGCACGTCCTCCAAAAGCACGTGTCCTTCAGCCAAAAGAGCGGCAATAACCTTGTCAATCAGCTGCTCCTTTCCAACGATGCGTTTTGCCATGCTGGCTTTAAGTGTTTGAACCTTCTCAGTCATATTTTCCCCCGTTTATATAATTGTAAAAACCGATTATTAATATGTTTAATTATACCCTATTGCTCAGTGTGAAGGAACGAAAAGAGAATAATAACGCCCACATTTTTAATAAAGTGGAGAAATCCTATTATTTTTGTAGATAATTTTAGATACATGCACGTTTAAATGATGTACAATAGGTTGGACTAATTTAATAGGAGGAGAATAGATATGAATTTGGACAAGAAAAGATGGATTATTCTTTTGGCGGGGTGTTTCATCAATCTGTGTTTAGGTTCCATTTATGCTTGGAGCGTATTCTCAGATGCAATGGCTAATTTCTTCAACTCATCTCTTGGGATGAACGTGACAACAGGTGATTTGGCCATTGTTTACACTATCGCAAACTCCGTTGGACCTATTACAATGATTTCCGGTGGATGGTTCAATGACAAAATCGGACCAAAGAAAGTCATCCTCGTTGGTGGCATTATGTGGGGACTTGGCATGTTTCTTTCGGGATTTGCCACAAGCATTGGTTTCTTGATTTTGGCGTATGGTATTATCGGTGGACTTGGTCTTGGAATGGCTTATGGAAGCACAATTTCTACCTGCGTAAAGTTTTTTCCAGACAAGCGAGGCTTGATTGGCGGTATCACAACAGCAGTATATGGTCTCAGCTCTGTAATTCTTCCACCAATCGTAACTAAGGTAGTGGCAAGCACTGATGCAACATTTGCATTTAAGGCTGTAGGTATTGTGTTTATGGTGCTTATTGCAGTGTCTTGCTTGTTCTTAGAGCAGTGTCCAGAAGGCTACAAGCCAGCAGGTTGGGAGCCGGCAGCGGTAGCAGGAGCAGCAACACCAGTAAACAAAGACTGGAAAGAGATGCTTAAAACACCTGTATTTTACGTGATGCTTTTACTTCTTACATGCGGAGCATTTTCGGGAATGATGGTTATCTCTCAGGCTTCTCCAGTGGCACAGCAGATGGTAGGAATGACACCGGCAGCGGCGGCAATAGCAGTGTCAGTTCTGGCATTATTTAACGCATTTGGACGTATTGTGGCAGGTACACTTTCTGACAAGATAGGCCGAATCAATACCCTTGCTCTTGCTTGTGTTCTTGGAGCAACAGGCTTGGCTTGTCTATACTTTACAGGCCAAGGAGCAACAAGCCAGTTTTACTTTGGACTTTCAATAGTAGGTATTAGCTTCGGTTCATTCATGGGAGTTTATCCTGGATTTACAGCTGATCAGTTTGGACCAAAGAACAATTCGGTAAACTACGGAATCATGTTTATCGGTTTTGCCCTTGCAGGATATTTTGGACCTCAGATCATGAGAAATACTTTAAACACAACAGGAACATACCAAAAGGCATTTTTGATTGCCTGCGTATTCTCTGTAGTGGGAGTTGTATTTACATTCCTTTATAGAGTTTTTGCAAAAAAAGAAAATTAAAATAAAATAGACAAATGAAAAGAAGGCGCCCAAAGAAATTTGGACGCCTGTTTTATTTGATTGTTTTGGAAATCTCCCAGATAATATCATTCTGTTTCTGTTTTCAACATTTTTTTGGCAAGCAAATACGTATATCCGATATAGATGACCAGATTTGCAACTGCCATTAAAACTACATTGTAGTTGGTGCTGTATAAGCCTTTTCCATACATAACAAGAGTGATAGTACTTAACCCTAAGTAAAGAGGAAGAGTCTTGTTGTAGAGCATCAATATAACAAGAGCCATTACCTCATAAACAAATCCATATCTTTCATGCATGCTTGGCAGGAAAAATACTGTGGTGAAAGTGAGCAAAAATGCCATATACACCATGTTTTTGTGGGTGAGGGCAACTCCTCGTTTAAGCCATACATACATGTGAATAGCAAGGGCTGCAACTGTGATTGCTATGGCTACATACTTAAGGCTAGAGTAGCCTTCCTTTTTAAGGCCATCGTTTATGATGTTCCAAAAGCTTGGATAGCCCATGGAAATAATCTTGTACATGCTTGTGTTGCCAGTATAAATGGATATCACATCCTTAATGGTGCGGCCCTGTACAAATGCAGGAATGTTCAGCACAAGGACTGTTACAGGTATAAGCAAAAAGTTTATAATTGAAAAACGCTTTTTGTAGAAATAGTAAAATAGCAAAAATGGCAGGAAAAATACTGCTTGTAATTTAAATGCAAATGCTACTCCGTAAAAAATAAATCCAAGCCTGTGTTTTTCGCGAATAAACATTTCTAAAGCCAGCAATATCCAAAAGCAGTAGATCACATCGCACTGCCCCCACAGAGCTGAATTCATAAATACAACCGGGTGGAAGGCAAAAATAATTATAGCAATACGTACCTTTTGTATTCGTTTTGCAGGAACCAAAAGAGAAACGATTCGTGCCAACTCAAACATTGTAAGATAGTCAAATATACAGCTCAAAAGCTTGATGCCGTAAAGTGGCTTTATAGGTAAGTGAGTAAGTATAGCAAGGAAAAACTGATATACAAAGCTATAGTTGCATACGGTGCCATCAAAGCTGTATATTGGTTTGCTAAGACCGCCCAAAATTCCACCGTTTGCCTTAATCTGTTCATACCAGGGAATCAGGTAATTGATGGCATCGCCATTTTCAAAAAACCTTACTGTAAATCTAATACCGACACTCAGGCATAATATCAATGCAAGTAGAATATAATCGATATGACTTTGCAGAAAGTTAAGAATACGTTCTTCTGCTTTAATTTTCATATATCTTTACTCCAAAAAATGATAATTATTTTTCCTCAATGACAGTCGAAAAGAGGAAAATACAACATAATCTTTAACATTAATTAATTATCGTTTGTCGATAAGCAATATACTACCTGAAAATCTGCTTGTCAATATAAAATTTAAAAATTATTCATCTATCTTAACTTTTAAGAAACTTCTCTTGCATTTTACACTGTATTTTAAGGTGTAATTGGTCGCACCGGAAACAAGTGCCGCATTTATTTCTGCAATCTCATTTGAAATATCTTCCAGATTTTTATACCAGGCCAGGAACTTGTTTTGAGGAGAACCCATTATGCTTGAAACACCTTTAGAGGCAAATAAAGCAAGCTTAGGCGAATCCTTTCCAGTTTTGAATTCTGAGGAACGGGTTACCATAGAAGTGCTGACTGTAATTCCCTCATTTGGTGAAAAGATTCGTATTTCACTAGAGGAACTTGAGCTTTCATCAGGTATAGCATCTATGCCCATGAGGCTATCTAGAGAGATGTTTAGCTTTTTTGCTATGGTAAGAAGCTTTTCCACCTCTGGATATCCTTCACCAAGTTCCCATTTTGAGACAGCCTGTCTGCTTACACCAAGCAGCTCAGCAAGTCCTTCCTGTGAAAGATTTTTTTGCTTACGAAGAGTTTGTAAATTTTCTGCAAATGCCATATTCATTACCTCCTTTTTCTAGAAGTCTATATCTTTAGTCATGGTATTTCGACCAACCTGTTGTTGCAATTTGGCAACCTGAAGTTGCATTAGTGATTATTTGTATTATATATCAATATTTTAATTAAGTGTTGACAGCTTATAAAGCCTATGATAAATTATACCACGACAGTCGTACTTTAATTATCGTAGTAGAAACGGCGAGATTATTCTTAGCTTATAATTAGACATTAACAATGAGTTTATTGGAGAAGAATGAAGATGAATAATAAATCCGGGAGCAAAAAAAAGAAAGCTTTTAAAAACATATTAAAGGCCATCTTAGCTATTATCTGCTTGGTATTAGTAGTTAGGTTTGTTGGCAAAAGCATCAATAACAAGACTCCTGATGGTGGAATTAATGAATCCATGTATGTAGACATTAACGGTACAAAGCAATGGATTAATATCTATGGGGAGGATGCAAATAACCCTGTCCTTTTATACATTCATGGTGGTCCATTTGCAGCTTCTAGTTATATTGATTACAAGAGTCTTAGAAAAATTGCTGATGTGTACACTGTTGTCACATGGGATCAGAGGCGTTCTGGTAAAACCTATTCAAAGGATCAGTCTTTGAAGGATATAGACATGGCGATGATGGAACGTGACGGTATGGAACTAACGAAGTTTTTGGAAAGTCATTTAGAAAAGGATAAGATTACACTACTTGGACATTCCTGGGGTTCCTATCTGGGAGCAAGACTTGCGTTAGATTATCCTGATTTATATGAATGCTATATAGGTACTGGTCAGTTTGTGGATTATCGCTTGGATGAAGAACGATTTGTGGAATCAGCCAGAGAATGGACCAAGAATGATCCTGCTTTTGCAAAGAAGCTGGCAGACCTGGGAGATTACACCAAAGACCCGGATTACCTTGAGAAAAAGACGGAAATTTTAACCTATTACGGTTATGACATGTATTCAGATATCGCCAAAGCAGATTACAACATTTATGCATCAGTTTTCTTTAATCCCAATTATTCACTTGTGGATTATGTTAACTTGTATAGAATAATTGTTGAAGATTTTTATGATGATACGCCTCTGGCTAAACATCTAAATACAGCTACGCTGTGGGATGAAACCACGTATCAGATTCCTTATTATACTATTCAAGGTGATAATGACTATATTACAAACTATAATTCTGCCAAGGAGTACTTTGACAAGGTGTATGCACCAGATAAAAAGTTCTATATTATGAAAAATATGGGACATGCAACATTTTTGGCACGTACAGACGAGTTTTCAAATTATATTCATGAAATAGCAGCAAGGCAAGCAAAAGGAAAATAATAGCATGAAGCTAATTATTTTCTCGTAGTTCATCTAATTTTTCTTTGCTGATTTTGCCTTGAGCAATCATATTCGAAACCCACAGCTTGAGTGATTCGACTGTCATGTCGATTTGCTCGAGCTGTTTTTGGATTGCCGCAAAATCCTGAAGCTCATCATCTGAGATGACTCCGTCGGCAGATATGTCAATCAAGCGGTCCTTCTTGCTGTTAAGGGAATTGAGGGATGATAACATACCAAGGACAATCTCCTGTAAAGAAGAGGCTTTTACCTCAGGGACGTTTTCTTTACCTATGCGACATTCGTGAGTGCAGTAGTAGTTGCAAAGCTCCTGCTTTTTATATGCTCTTGCAAGCTCAACCACATCCTCAGGATAGACCGCAATCTTTCCTGTCTCAAGCTTTTCCAAGTGACTCTCACTCATGGAACCGACTAGTTCGCTGGCCTGTGCACGGGTAAGGCCTGCATCCTCCCTTGTTTTAAAATAAATATTTTTATCCTCTCTGATTGATTTTCTGCCCAATGTGCTACCCCTCTTACTGTTTTGTGCTAATTTCGGTTATCAATAATCCTTCATTTCATATGGGATTACCATTTTATTATAGCTATTTTGCTAAAAAAGAAAAATAGGGAGTACGTATTTGCGGAATATGGTATATATTAGTTATGTAGCTGGTAATACAATATAATCAACAAAAACAAACCAACCCCTTCAAAATTTGTTGATGGGAGACAATAAAGAAAGATGAGGTAATAATTATGAATGGAAAGAAATTACACAAAAGTAGTAACAAAAAGATTTGTGGTGTTTGCGGTGGTATTGCAGAATACTTCAACATTGACCCTACAATAGTTCGTCTACTTTGGGTATTCCTTACATTGGCATGTGGAAGCGGAATAATCGCATACATCATAGCAGCACTTGTAATGGATGAGTATCCTAGCAACATTGTTGAATAATTAGTTAGTTGAGTTATTGTATTTGATTGTAAAAGGTGGTGAATAATATGATTACATTGTTCTTCATACTGTTTTTCTTGATATTTGGTAATATTTTAGGATTTGCTTTTAAAGCGGCCTGGGGAATTTTTAGAATAGTTCTTTCGGTTGTATTCCTTCCATTGATAATATTGGGATTTGTCTTCGGAGGACTAATGACAGTGGCATTTCCACTTCTACTGATAGTTGGAATATGTTCGCTGGCAATCAGAAGATGCTAGGAATAGCAAGCGGCAGATATTTACCTAAATAAAAAAGAAGGTCTGGTTAAACCAGGCCTTCTTTAAATTTTGTCATCATTTCATTTGTAAGGCTGTAATCCAGGGGCTGCAGCTGAATGTCTTGCCGCTGTACCCACTCAGCGTATTTTAACTCTGACTCATCCATGGTGATGGTGTCGTCTCCATCCACATCACAGTAAAATCCCATTAGAATATCGCTGGCAATTCCCCAGGGCTGAGACTTGTAGTAGCGGATATTTTTAACCTTAAGTCCTGCTTCCTCCATTACTTCACGCTGAACTGTTTCTTCCACGGTTTCTCCGATTTCAGTAAAGCCCGCCACAAGGGCGTTGTGATTGAAGCCGGTTCTGTACTTGGTTAGCAGCAGCTTGTCTCCATTTGTGACACCTACAATTACTGCAGGGTTGATACGAGGATAAACAGTCTTACCGCAGACCGGGCACACTCTGGCGCGCTCAGTTTTAGAATGCTCGTTTTTGGCGCCACACTTGCCACAGTAGGTGGTTCCCTCATACCATTCCGCCAGCTGAAAAGCGGTGAAAGAAGCAAACACATAGTGCCTTGGCAAAAGCTCTTTACTGCGAAGCTGCCTCATATTATAAAAATCATATCCTGCCGGCAAATATGTTATCGTATTTACGTTTTGAAGCAAGAAGAAATCTTCATTATCTATGTTAAAGAGATAGATAAATTCTAAGTTATCTGCATTAGTAAAATCTGAAAGATGAGGGTAGTTTATAGAACTATCAACTTCGTTAATCCTTACGGCAAACTCTCCATTTTTATAAATCAAAATGATGCTGTCAGCTTTAACTTTGGCATCCTTATTGTAAGAGTTGTTAAGCCTTTTAGGTAAAATATCCTGAATCATTATTTTCTCCTAAGTCTTTATAAATTAATAAAATAATATCATGTATCAGTCCGCAGTTAAAGCTAAGGGCTTATATAGGGACATTAAAAATTGTAGTATATTATAAATACATTTGATGCTTATAGCATATTATTTATGATAATATTTATTGTGTCTATAGGAGATGTGTTTATTACATAAGACTTCTTGCGGTTTTCCTTGAGAGGTCCTATTTAAGATAGAAAGCGAGAATGTAAATGAGCAAATGGATTATGCAAAGAAAGGGCGCAGATTTTGTTGGTCTTGGCAAGCAGCTGGGGATAGATCCTGTGGTTGTCAGGCTTATGGTTAATCGTGGCCTTAATACATACGAGGAGATGCAGGAGTATTTGCATCCTACACTTGATTCCTTTCCGGACCCAAAGCTTTTTGCGGATATGGATAAGGCGTGCCGGCTTTTGAAAGAAGCTGTTGATTGTGAGACTTCAATTCGTGTGGTGGGAGACTATGATGTTGACGGCATTATGTCCACCTACATTTTGGTAAATGCAATCAGAAAAGTTGGCGGCAAGGTGGATTATGCCCTGCCTCACAGAATGATAGATGGCTATGGTATCAACCCTGATATGGTGCAGCAGGCCTTTGATGAAGGCATAAGGTTTATAATTACCTGCGACAACGGCATAGCTGCAGCAGAGGCTGTTGATTTGGCAAAGAGTCTTGGTATGACCTTTGTTATTACAGATCACCATGAGGTGCCTTTTGTTGAAATAGATGGAAACAAGATCCAACAACTTCCAAATGCAGATGCTGTTGTGGACCCAAAGCGTGAGGATTGTCAGTATCCATTTAAGGGAATTTGTGGAGCTCAGGTAGCCTGGAAGCTTGCCCATGTGTTGTATCAATCTATGGGGCTTTCATCAGATGAGGCAATGGAGTTTTTGGAGTTTGCAGCTATTGCCACTGTCTGTGACGTTATGGAATTGAAGGGAGAGAATCGTGCTACGGTTTTCCATGGCACCAAAGCAATAGAACACTCTGACAATGTGGGCTTAAATGCTTTGCTTGCCAGAACTGAGCTTAAGGGCAAGCCTATCAGCTGCTATCATTTGGGATTTATTATCGGTCCATGTTTAAATGCCAGTGGACGTCTTGATACGGCTGAAAGAGCTATTCAGCTTTTGATGGAAAGGGACAGTGCCAAGGCGTTGGCGGCTGCCAATGAGCTGGTGGAGTTAAATAATCAGCGTAAGACCATGACTCAAAACGGCATTGATAGTGCTATAGATTTAATAGAAAGCAGTGATTTAAATCAGGATAGAGTTTTGGTGGTCTATCTTCCTAAGCTACACGAGAGCCTGGCAGGGATTGTGGCTGGCAGACTCCGTGAAAGGTACAACAAGCCTGTGCTTGTAATTACAGAGGCTGAGGACGGGGCAAAGGGTAGTGGCCGTTCAATCCCGGCCTACAATATGTTTGAGGAGCTTTCAGCGGTAAAGGATATATTTACCAAGTTTGGCGGCCATCCAATGGCGGCAGGTGTATCTCTGCCTCAGGACAGAGTTGATGAGCTGCGCCAGCGACTAAATGATAATTGCAAGCTGACTGAGGATGACATGCAGGAGGTTATCAAGATTGATTGTGATATGCCTTTATCATACATCTCCGAGGAGCTGGTAGATCAGCTGGATTTGTTGGCACCATTTGGCACCGGCAATTCCAAGCCACTTTTTGCCCTAAAGGATATTAAGATTAACCGACTATCCTATATGGGAAAGGAAGGACAGTATCTCAGGCTCAACCTTGAAACAGAGAATGGAGGCAGCATGACAGGTCTCATGTTTAGAGGGGTTGAGGAGTTGGAAAATCGTCTGGTGGAAAAATACGATGAAAGCACCTGGCAGACCCTTTTTTCAGCAGGGGTTCAGGAGGCCAGAATAGATATTATTTATGAGCCTTCTGTTAATGAATACCGAGGCAATCGTAGTCTTCAGATTATAATAGAAAATTTCAAGTAGAACCCGTCAGGTTTATTGAATGTGGTTCATAAATCAATTACAATTAAATGAAAAAGGAGGGGTAAAATGGGTAATCAACAAGTATATACATTCAATTCAAAGGACGGTCACTCACAGATTCATTGTCGTAAGTGGCTTCCAGAACAGGAGCCTATGGCTGTTGTTCAGCTTGTTCATGGAATGGTTGAATACATTGAAAGATACGATGATTTTGCCCAGTTTCTTGCCTCAAAGGGATATGTGGTTGTAGGACATGACCATATTGGACATGGTCAGTCAGTGGCAAGTCAGGAGGAGCTTGGCGTTATGACAGGGGAGCATCCTTCTGATATTATGGTGGATGATATCTACACCCATTATTTTATGACAAGAGAGAATTATCCCAACCTTCCATATTTTATTTTGGGTCATTCAATGGGCTCATATTTACTTAGAAAGTTTTTAGCTGTTAAGGCAGAGTTCATTCAGGATATTTCAGGTGCCATTATCATGGGCACAGGTCAGGAGAGCGCAGGCACCTGCAGCTTTGGTCTTGGAATGGTGGCAGTGATATCTGCATTAAAGGGCAAGGATTACCGTAGCCCTCTTATTAGACAATTGACATACAGCAAGCCATACAAGAATTATGATTGTTATGGTAAGGATTTAGCCAATTCCTGGTTATCCAAAAACATAGATAACATTCAAAAGTATTATAACGACCCATTATGTACCTATCTTTTTACGGCCAATGCCTACAAGGGGCTTATTGAGGCTACCAAGTATGCCTGTTCAACGGAATGCGTTAAGAAAATGCGCAAGGACATGCCGCTTCTTGTGGTTTCAGGAGATGCAGACCCTGTAGGTAACCTTGGAAAGGGAACCACAGCTGCAGCAGACATGCTAAAGAACGGCGGGGTTGAGGATGTCACCTTAAAGCTTTATCCCGGTGACAGACATGAGATTTTGAACGAATTAGACAGAGACAAAGTATTTGAAGATATATACACATGGATGGAATGCCATAAGTAATTCAACTACAGGATAGGAGCCAAGATGGATTATTTAGATCATCTGATCACCAGATCAATACGTACATATTACAAAAATAGGCTTTATGCTCCTATCATATTTCTTACAATCCTGCTTGTGATTACAGCTTTTACGCCGGTAGGTCATTTGATTTTTCCTAAGAACTACCAGGAGGACGAGATTCATCTTCACGATATGTATGCCGATAGCGAGACCTATGGCAAGTACAATCTCAACAATCTTTACTTTACTGGATACACCAGCAAGTGGCTTGATCAGAATCGTGGGTATTTCTATTACACCATGATTGATTCACAGTGCGTAATTGTTCTTCTTTCGCCAAATACCTGCGAGCAGGGTGTGCCAAGCATTAAAAACATCACCATCAAGGGACAGATCATAGACGAGTCCTTTGCCACCAGAGAGTTGTTAACCAACCTGGCCAAGGATTTAAACTGGAACGAGGATGGTATCATGTCGACGGTTTCAAGCTATACTATCTCAGAGCCTGATGCCACAGGCATACCAGCCAAAACCTTCGAATTATTTTACTGGGCATTTGCTATTTACAGTTTAGTCATTATAATAGTCTACTGTATTTATATTTCATTTCCG
>JAEEGK010012046.1_pt1 | contig 19701 bp, 21 predicted proteins | sample 8958771 | NCBI WGS metagenome assembly JAEEGK01 (sample SAMN16246547, study PRJNA631951) | gut metagenome | biome: gut microbiome; feature: rumen; material: SC-attached | host: Bos | place: Iran: Karaj | collected 2018-10
TCGATGGGGAACACCTTGTCGTCTTCACGGGGTGCAACGGCAGAAAATCCTCCCTGAGGCCGCTGGTTCACGGGGCGGGTGTAGTTCACCTGAGTGTTCAGCGGAGGAAGCGGGCGCTTTGCGTAATCCGTGTCGTTGTCGACGGATGCGGTAACTTCAACGGAAGCTTTTCTGAAAAGCTTGAAGATACCTCTCGGCTTTATTACCTTTTTGTGGGTTATCATCGCGTCCTTACCGAGTTCGGCCTGGGCTTTTGCAAGGGCTTCGGCTTCGGTGGGCGCTTCGAATTTTTTGATCAGCATATCAGCAAGTCACCATCCCGACAGATTGAATTTCAACATTAGGTTCGATCTCGTTGTAGGAAATGACAACAAGATCCGGGTAATAATCCTTTGTAAGCCGCTTAAAGTACATGCGCACAATGGGCGACGTTACGATTATGGGGTTTCCGCCGAGGTTTTCAAGTTTTTCCACTTCGTCCCTCACGGATTTCATGAGCTTCTGGTTCCTTTCCGGATCCATTGCTATGTAGCTTCCCTGTTCAGTCTGTTTTACGGAGTTCATGATCTCCTGTTCCACCTTGGGATCAAGTGCTACTACATTTGTAGACTGGTTTACGGGGAAATATTTGTTTGAAATGAAACGCTTTATGCTCGGGGACTGACGCACATATTCCGTGAGCACGTCCGTGTCCCTTGTGGAACCTGCGTAATCCGCAAGAGTCTCGAAAATGGTAACGAGGTCTCTTATGGAAATGCCTTCTCTCAGGAGATTCTGCAAAACCTTCTGCACCTCTCCTATGCCCATAAGCTTTGGAATAAGCTCCGTAACGACGGTGCTGTTGTTTTCGGAGATATTGTTTACAAGGCTCTGTACATCCTGACGGGTGAGGAGTTCGTCCAGGTGCTGCTTTATGACTTCCGTGAGGTGAGTCGCGATTATCGAAGGCGGGTCTACAACTGTGTAACCGTAAGACTCGGGGCGTTCTCTCTGGCTTTCCGTGATCCATGTCGCGGGAAGGTGGAAAGACGGCTCAAATGTCGGGATACCGGTGATCTCCTCTTCGACATATCCGGGATTCATCGCCATGTAGTGATCGAACAGGATCTCGCCTTCACTTACCTGGATGCCCTTTATCTTTATGATGTACTGGTTGGGGTTAAGCTGTATGTTATCCCTCATTCGGATCGTGGGAACAACACAGCCGTATTCAAGCGCGATCTTGCGTCTGATCAAAACGACTCGGTCAAGCAGGTCTCCGCCCTGGTTTGAATCGGCGAGCGGGATGATACCGTATCCGAACTCAAGCTCGATGGAGTCGACATTGAGGAGCTGCACCACATTTTCCGGTTTTCGTATCTCTTCCGCGCTTGTCTCTACTTCCGAAACCTCGCTCTCGACCTTTGCAGTGTCAAGCTTGGACTTGATGGAACGTGCAACGAGTACAAACACAGCGCCGTAAAGCACAAATACGAGCGTCGGAAGGCTTGTGAAAAGGCCAAGCACGATCATTGCGGCTCCGACTATGTAAAGTACCTTGGGAGTGCTGAAAAGCTGTCCGATGAGCAGGTCTCCGGTGTTTGTCTCCGAAGATACCTTGGTTACGACGATACCTGTCGAAAGAGATATGACAAGCGAAGGTATCTGGGAAACAAGGCCGTCACCGATCGTCAGCATGGCGTAGTTTTGCATCGCGCTGGTTGCGTCCATGCCCTGCATCAGCATTCCTGTAGCTATTCCGCCGACAAAGTTGATGAGCGTTATGATAAGACCCGCGGTGGCGTCTCCTTTTACGTACTTCGTGGCACCGTCCATGGATCCGAAGAAGTTTGACTCATCCTGGATCTTCTTACGTCTTATCTGTGCTTCTTTGTCGTTTATCGCGCCCGTGTTCAGGTCGGCGTCGATAGACATCTGTTTACCGGGCATTGCATCGAGCGTGAATCTCGCGGAAACTTCGGCAACTCGCTCGGAACCTTTGTTTATTACCATAAACTGCACTATGATCAGGATTATGAAAACGATGCCGCCTATGATCATATTGTCTCCGCCGACGAATTTACCGAAGGCTTCGACTACGGCACCCGCATAACCCCTTGACAGGATGTTCCTCGTCGAAGAGACGTTCAGCGATATCCTGAATATCGTGGTGAAAAGCAGCATTGTCGGGAATGCCGACATCTGCAGCACTTCCGTTGAGAACAGCGCAGTAAAAAGTATGATGAAAGCCACACTGATGTTCATTGCCATGAGGATATCGAGCACCATCGTGGGCAGAGGGATTATCAGGAACATGATGGCGCACAGGATATATATTCCTACAAAAATGTCATTTCTTTTCATTTTGTGCGCCTTTCCATAGATTTTTTACTGCTTATGCGAGGGCTTTTTTCTTTTCATGCCCCGTGGAATATACGTAAGCCAGAACTTCTGCGGTCATGGCGTAAAGCTCCTGGGGTATCTCGGAATCAAGGTCGACATTGTAATAAAGCATCCTCGCAAGCGCTTTATTTTCGACGATCGGCACATCGGCCTCACGCGCGACCTCTTTTATCTTCTGTGCCACATAATCCGCGCCCTTTGCGACAAGCACGGGAGCTGCGGCGACTTCTTTGTCATATTTTATCGCGCAGGCAAAGTGGGTAGGGTTTGTGATGACAACGTCCGCTGCGGGAACGTTTGCCATCATACGTCTCTGCGACGCTTCACGCATCTTGCTCTTGATGCGGCCCTTGATCTGGGGATCTCCTTCCTGCTGTTTGTACTCGTCCTTTACTTCCTGCTTTGTCATCTTCATGTCCTTCTTGAACTTGAAGTAATGATAGATGAAATCGGCAAAACCGATGATGATGTAAACGGCGGAGATCTTTACACCGGTGTTCAGGACGAAATTGCAGATATATTTTACCGCGCTCATGAGGTCGATCTCATAAAGTATCTTCATGGTGTCGACTTCACCGATGATGCTTGTGTAGGCTATGTAAAAGATGAGTCCTATCTTTGCGATGGCCTTTATCATCTCAAAGACTTTTTCCATCGAAAACATGCGCTTTGCGCCTTTTAACGGGCTGATCTTTGAGAGCTTCGGCTGCATCGGCTTTGCGGTGGGCTTCCATTTTACCTGCGCGACATTTACAAGAAATGCCACAAATACCGCAACTGCGAGCATCGGAAGAAGCGTCAGCATTATCCTTAATACTCCCTGCCTTATTATCGCGGTCGCAAAGCTCACAGTAGCCTCTTCCACCGCATAAACGTGGATGATGCTGTAGTTTTCCGGAAATGACTTTAAAAGGTTGTCAGCGATAAAACCGGAAAATATCTTTAACGCTAGGAACATTGAAAACAGCATCGCTGCGTTAACAAGCTCCTGGCTCTTGTTTACCTGGCCTTCTTTTCTCGCGTCTTCCAAACGCTTTGCGGTCGCGTCTTCCGTCTTTTCACCGCCCGCGCCCTCATCCGCAAAGAACTGCAGGTCAAGCCTCAGGAACGTGTCTGCATTATACAGTTTTAACAGTTCCTCTTTTTTCATCGTTTATCCCAGATAACTTGAAAAATTGAAAAGTTCCACAACATATTCCCTAAGGCCCGTAAGTATCCAGCTTCCCGCGATTATAAGAACGAGAAATACCGCAAAAAGCTTGGGCACAAAGGTGAGCGTCTGCTCCTGAATGGATGTGAGCGTCTGGAAAATGCTTATTATGAGACCAAGCACCAGAGACGCGAGAAGCATCGGAGCCGACAGCTTCAGCGCTATCACGAGCGTCTGTGACAAAATATCGATAACGGTCTGTTCGTTCATCAGCTTCCTCCCATATATTCTATCGCATTTTTCATGTTTTCTATCATGTTGTTGAAGATCATGTCGGAGATACCCGGAAGCATGAGCATCATGAGCACGAGCACGGTTATCCCGACAAATATCTTTAACTGAAAACCAATAACGAACATGCTAAGCTGCGGCGCGACTTTTGCAAGTATCGCGAGAAGCGTGTTCACTATCAGCATCGCGGCAAATTCAGGAAGTACTATCCTGAACGCGATTATCATGTAATCCGCCATGTATTTTAGATACAGGTAAAAAATATTGCTGTCCACCTTGAGTCCGTTCACCGGAACGATGCTGAAGGAATCGATCACGGCTTTGAGGATGAAGAGGTGCATGTTTGTGGAGATCAGCGTGAGCATCGCTCCGTAGTTTAAAAACGTGCTGGATATCGTAACGCTCATGTTGCTTGAGGGATCGAGCTCCTGAACGTTTGAAAGTCCGACCTCCATGTCTATGAGCTGTCCCGCAAATCCGAGAATGTAATACGCGAGATTTGCAAAAAGTCCGAGTATCAGTCCGGATATGAGTTCCTTTGAAATGACTGCGGCATAGCCTATGACTCCCGCGTAGACAAGCGGCGTGTATGGCGTCGCAATATATACGATCACAGCGACCGCGACAGATACGAGAAGTTTTCCCCTTACGGGCACGTTTCTAAGTGAATAGATTGGCGCCGTAAAGATAAAACCTGACAGTCTCGCAAGGATCGCAAGCAAAAATTCCAGATTTTCAACCGTAAATGAAGCCATATCCCACCTGTCAGTAGAAAGTCATAACAAGCTGCTCTATAACGAGAGTCCAGCCGTCAACTACCACAAACAGCAATATCTTGAACGGTGTGGAAATAGTGGTCGGCGGTAGCATCATCATACCCATTGACATGAGCGTCGACGAAACGACCATGTCTATCACGATGAACGGAAGGTATATGATAAAACCTATGTAAAAGGCGATCCTGAGCTCGCTTATGATGAACGCCGGGATCAGCACGTATGTCGGGATATCTTCTAAGGACTGGACTTCTGTTATGTTTGCCAGGTTGCAGAAAAGCGCAAGATCGGACTCGTTCCTTATCTGCCCGAACATAAATTCTCTCAGTGGTTCAAGTCCCGCGGTTATTGCTTCCTGATATGTGATCTCGTTGTTTTCGAGCGGCACTATCGCATTTTCGTTGATCTTTACGAACACGGGCTCCATGATGAAAAATGTGAGAAACAACGCAAGTCCGATAAGTATCTGGTTCGGAGGCGTTGTCTGCATTCCGAGCGCAGCCCTCACGAAATGGAGAACCGTAAGTACCCTCATGAACGAGGTCACCATTATGAGGATAGACGGCGCAAGCGAGATCACGGTGAGAACGATCAGTATCCTTAAGGTCGCCGAAAGTCCGTTATTTGCGTCGTCACCGTTTCCGGTAGAAAAAGAAAAGTCTATGTCTCCGATATTGCCGTCAATGGAGAAACCATTGTCTCCGTTGCCGGAAGTATCGGATGCATAGACTTTTACATTTTTGGTAAAGCAAACAAGGGTTAAAACCATCGCTACACTCATAATTACAAAAAACACAAGCTTTTTGTAATTTTTGAAGAGCTCAGTCATGAAGAATTAACCCTTAATAACCCGTTATTACTGTTTTTATTTCCGTATGACCGTTATTTCGAAGGATCATCGTCTTTTGATTCCGGATCGTTGGCCTTTCCTGTCTTTACAAAGGAGGAAAAAACCTTGGAAAAACTGGGTGTTTCAAGGTTTTTCTCCTGTATGACAAGCTGCTCGGCAGGTATCGTCGAAAGCAACGTGATATTGTCCTTTGCGACGCTTAAGACCATATATGTCTTTCCCACTCTTACAAGCGCAAGATAGCGGTTTTGTGAAAGTGTATAGGTCTCGATCATCTCGATATTTCCGGAATTTTTCTGCTTCAGCTGTTTTCCTGCGACAAACTTTGTCGTGAAATAACAGGCCGCGAGCACGATAGCGAAAATAAGGATGACGCCCAGAAGCTCCAGAAGGCTTTCTCCGGTGCTTTTTATGCCGTTAATGCCGGAAAGTGCAACCTGTGCAGGTAACGCAAACATATCATCCTATAACTTTTCTGACTGCCTCAAGAACACGGTCAGCCTGGAAAGGTTTAACGATGAAATCCTTTGCGCCGGCCTGGATGGATTCGATAACCATGGCCTGCTGTCCCATTGCGGAACACATGATGATATTTGCGCCGCTGTCCTTTGAACGGATAGCCTTGAGTGCGCCTATGCCGTCAAGTTCGGGCATTGTGATGTCCATCATAACAAGATCGGGCTTGGTCTCTGCATACTTGTCAACAGCGATCGCGCCGTTCTCAGCTTCGCCGGCGATCTCATAGCCGTTCTTGGAAAGGATGTCCTTGATCATCATCCTCATGAAAGCCGCGTCATCACAAATCAAAATCCTTTTAGCCATATATTAGTCTCTCCTATCTGAAAAAGATTGTGTATATGAAAGTTCAAGTAATTATAGCATAAATGATTCGGTAATAACAATGCAATTCAGAATTATTTAAGAAATTATATAATTACTTAATCACACTTGTTATCCTGATGCCGAACAATTCACCGATGACCACAACTTCGCCCTTTGCAACGTATTTGCCGTTTACAAGGACATCTATGGGCTCTCCGGCAAGACGATTGAGCTCGACTACGGTACCGGGTGCAAAATCAAGTATCTCCTTGATGGATTTGCTCGTGCGTCCGAGTTCTACCGAAACTTCAAGCGGAACATCGAGCAGGAGGTCAATGTTCTCCGTCTGGAGAAGCGGTGACTGTACCTGCATGAAAGGCTGGAACTGTGCGGGATATACGTTTGCCTCGGGCTGCTGAGCCATCATCTGTGGCATCATCTGAGGCATTCCGGAAACTCCTGTCGCCATGTTTGAAACAGGCTGCTGAGGCGGTACCGCGGTGGCCTGAGCTTGTGCGGGCGCAGGTGCCGGTGCGGGCGCGGGAGCGGGAGCGGGTGCAGGTGCCGGAGCGGGTGCAGGCGCGGGATCCTCTCCGCCTGTGAACTTCTTGTAGAGGTCTTTTGCAAACTGAACAGGATAAAGCTGCATCAGTGTACTGTCAACAAGATCGCCGATCGTCATGCGGAAAGCGACCTGGCAGAACTGATCCTTAAGGAACGGCGAGATATCTGCCGCATCTTTTACGGATGCTATATCGATAACATTTGCCGTCGGAGGCGTGATGTCGACCTTGGTCTCGATCATCGATGAAATGGATGTCGAAGCGGCGCCCATCATCTGGTTCATCGCTTCACCGATCGCGCTCAGATGCATTTCACTGAGTTCTCCTTCAGTGTTTGAGCCATCTCCGCCCATCATGAGATCTGCGATTATCTTAACGTCGTTTTCTTTTAAGATCAGGATGTTGTTGCCGTCAAGGCCTTCTTTGTAAAGTATCTGGATGAAGATGCAGGGTTTGTCGTAAGCCGCGACAAGTTCATCCCAGGTGAGTATCTTTACTACGGGAGTCGAAATGTCAACTTTCTGGTTTACGAGCGCCGCAAGCGTTGTCGCGGACGAACCCATGCTGATGTTGGAGATCTCTCCTATCGCATCCTTTTCATCTGCGGATAACTGCTCTCCTCCGGACGAGGACGCCGCGGTAGCGGAATCATCGGTATCGTCATCAGAAGTATTGAATAATGCGTTTATTTCTTCCTGCGATAATAAACCGTCCATACTACTGCTCCTCCCTGATTATCTGAGATATTTTAACCGCGTAAGAATCGGATGATTCACCGGGCATACCCTTGAATTTGTATATATTTCCGACATAGATATCAAGCTCTTCGTTGATCTTTTTGTCGAGTTTTATTATGTCGCCCTTAGCCATGTTGATGTAGTCGTTTACCGAGATGACGCTCTTTCCGAGAACGGTGCGGATGGGGATCTTTGCGCGCTGGATCGCGGATTCGATGAATTCCCTGTACGAGCTGTCGTCCTTTTCCTGCATGGTCGAATACCAGTACTTCGTATTCAGCTTGTCCATAACGGGTTCAAGTACGGCATACGGGATGCAGACGTTCATCATTCCTTCCACGGTGCCGATCTTTATGCTCATCGTGATGAGCGCGACCATATCGTTCGGCGAAATGAACTGTGCAAACTGTGAGTTTGTCTCTATCCTGGTAAACCTGGGATCGAGCTCCACTACGTTGCTCCACGGGTCTGCGAGCTGGTTTGTGATCATTACGAACACACGGTCGAGGATCGTGGTCTCGATGTCCGTGAAGTTTCTCGTCTTGTCAAGTGGCAGTCCCGCTCCACCGAGCATTCTGTCAACTATCGCAAAGCCGATGTTGTCCGAAAGCTCGATGATGATGTTGCCCTCAAGAGGCGAAAAATCAATGATGCCGAGAAGCACAGGGTTTGACAGCGCGTTTGTGAACTCGGAGTAGATGATGGCCTCGGAGTTTACGACCTCGATCTGCGTATTTACACGCAGATAAGCCGGAAAATGCGTGGAAAGAAGACGTCCGACGTGCTCAAAGATGATCTCCAGAGTACGCAGATGCTCCTTTGAAAACTTTGAAGGGCGCGAAAAGTCATAGTTTTTCACTACGACCTCTTTCGAGTCCTTAAGGTCGTCAGCGTCCAGTTCACCCGTCGAAAAGGCTTTCAACAGGTCGTCTATTTCTTTTTGGGACAGTACGTCTCCCATAAACGGATGCCTCTTTTACTTATCAGGTAGTCTTGATTGCGATGATAACATCGATCACACCGTCAGAGGTGCCAAAATATGATCTGCAGTATGCGAGCATCTCAGCCTCGAGGGCTTCCTTGTTCTCAATGAGTCCTGCGGCGGTATACTGTGAAACAAGGTCAGAAAGATATGCATTCAGCATAGGTTTCTGCTTTTCGAGATCTGCGGAAATGCCCTTGTAATCCTTTGATTGATTATAGAAAACGATCGAAAAATCGACCATTGCGTAAGGCTGGTTCTTGTCATCCGGATTTGCTTTCCTGATTGGAACAGTGAGTGAGCTTTCACCTGTGATGCTGATCGCTTCTCTTGCGTTCAGCGGGATCTTTGCAAAGGCTTCTGCATCCGGATTTTCAAGCTCAATATCGATGATCTGGCAGATGGTCTTTATCAGTTCGTTTGACTGTTTTGCGGCCGGCATTACGGAAAACAGCATCACCGCAGTGAGGATGATGTCCGCGATCACAGCCGCGAGGATAGCTATGGCAAGTATGTTTTTCTTCATATTCCCTCCGTGGATCAGTCAGAATTTTTGAGGTTGTAGAGTCTTATCTCCACGCGTCTGTTGAGCGCGCGTCCTTCGGCTGTGTCATTGCTCGCGACGGGCTCATGTTCGCCTCGCCCCGAAAAATAGATCTTTGACCAGCCGATGCCTTTTGTCTCGGCAAAATATGACGCAACGGAAATTGCGCGTGCCGAAGAAAGGAGCTCATTGGTGGGATAATCGGATCTCTTTGTGTTCGGAACATTGTCCGTGTGCCCGATGACTTCGATCTTGTATTCCCTGTACTGCTTCAGTACATCTCCGAGCTTTGATATGATGGGCAGTGCCTCATCCTTTATCTCCGCTTTTCCCGAATCAAACAGCACGGAACCGTTTATCTCGATCTGGACATATTCGTAGCTTTGGGCATCGATCGCGATGTCCATGTAATCGCCGATGTTGTATTTGTCGGCAAGCCCCATGATCTCTTCATAGAGGATGCCCGACTGTTCCTTATTTTCCGCGAGGTCGTTCGCTGCGGCTTTTTCCGCGATCTCGGCTTCGGTAAGTTCTTTTACCTTGCCCTCTTCGGTGTTGTCGTCATTCTTATCCTCACCGTTTTCCTGTTTACCTTGGTTGTCATCAGGGCCGTTCTGGTCATCTGGAGTCTTGTTTCCTGTCTGATCGTCGGGAGTCTTCCCGCTATCGGGGTTTTCGTTATTGTCACCGGTCTGGTTTTGCGGATCCTGCTGATTTTGCTGGTTTTCTCCGTTGTTGTCGTTCTTTCCGTCGCCTTCGGCGCCATTCTTGTTCTGATCGACATTTTCTATGGAGTCGCCTTCATCGGTACGACCGGTGGTATTGAAATATTCGTCAAGGTTTGAAAGCTGTGTCGCGCCGCTCGATATCAGCACGCCGTCCTCAAAGGACGAACCGCCTCCGGAAAAGATGGAAAAAGTATCGGCGAGCGATTTGATCATGGCCTCCGCTTTGCTTTCGTCAACGGATGACATCGAAAACAAAAGAACGAAGAAACAAAGCAGAAGGTTCATAAGGTCCGAGAATGTGGCCATCCATGCCGGTGAGCCTTTCGGAGCCTCTTCTTCTTTTTTCTTTGCCAATGTTACTCACCGCCTCCTTCTCCGCCGCCGTTTTCACTGATGGCCGCTCTGCGCTCGGGCGAGATGAAGCTCTTTAATTTCTCCTCGATGATACGAGGGTTTTCACCTGCCTGAATCGAAAGCAGTCCTTCAACGGCGATCGTCTTTGCCGTGATCTCTTTTACACTGTTGGATTTAAGCTTGTTGGATGTGGGCGTACATATCCAGTTTGCGAGGAGCGAGCCGTAGAATGTCGTAATAAGGGCGATAGCCATGTTAGGACCTACGGCGTTGATGTCTGAAAGGTTACCAAGCATGTTGATAAGACCTACGAGGGTACCAATCATACCCCACGCAGGACCCATGGAACCGAGGTTTTCCCAGAATCCTATGTTTGATTTATGTCTGTCACCGATGCACATGAGCTCTGTCTCAAGGATAGAACGCACAAACTCCGGATCTGTACCGTCTACGATAAGGAGAACGCCTTTTTTCATGAAGGCATCCTCAATGGAATTGTTCGCAGCCTCTTCGAGAGCGAGAAGTCCTTCTTTTCTCGCGACGTTTGAGAGGTCGATTATCTGTTTTATTATGTCTTCTTCCTTGTAATTTACCGGTTTAAAGATCAGAGTGATGGATTTGAGGCCGCCTACGAATGCCTTTATGTCATCGCTCATTACAAGACATGCGGCAAGCGCTCCACCGAAAGTGATCATCGCGGAAGGCGCATCAAGGAAACTCAAAACACTGGCAACACCTGCGTCGCCGAGCGAAATGGATATGAAAACGAATATGATGGCAAGCAACAAACCGGCCAGAGATGCTATATCCAAAGCAAATAAACCTGCCTTTCCGCATTTATTAATCAATTATACTAAACATCAAAAAAAACCACAAGATGTTACACCAAAATTTTTTAAAAAATACCACATATTGTGCTTTATTTCAAAAAATCCTGTCCAAATATCTCTCTTTTGTATTCTATGATCATCTTTTTTATCTGAAGGGGTGTCTCTTTTACGATGAAATGCTTGCCGTTGGTCAGAGTTATCGAGGTATCGGGCACCTCTTCCACCTGCTCTATGAGTTCGCAGTTGATAAAAAACTTTTTGTCATTAAGCCTTGTTACCTCGATCATATTTCCTCCTCGCGCGAATTTAAGCCATTTTGCCATTCGCGTTTTTCAGATACAGAAACACGGGCGGCATTTTATTGCCGCCCTGATTCAGTTAGCCAAGATCATTATCTCTTAAGGTTTATGAGTTCTTCAAGGAGCGTATCACTCGTTGTGATGATCCTTGAATTTGCCTGGAAACCACGCTGTGTGGTGATCATGTTCGTGAACTCTGTGGAGAGGTCAACGTTTGACATTTCAAGTACGCCCGTCGAGAAGCTTCCGCCTGTTGTTCCGATCGCAGCGCCGATGCCGTCAAACTCACCGGAGTTCTGAGTCGTTGCGAAAAGGCTTCCGCCGACTTCTTCAAGGCCTGCCGCATTTGCGAAGGTTGCTACGACCACCTGGCCGAGAAGTCTTCTGGTACCGTTGTCGTATACACCGTAGATCATGCCGAGGGAGTCGATGGAGCATCCTGTCATGTTACCTACGGAACGTCCCGCGTCAAGACCTTCGAGATTTCCCTTTGTGTAGGAAATGTTCGTTGTGCCGCTGTTTGCAAACATCGTCATTGTCGAAAAATCAACGTCGATGAACTTTGCAAACGGGTTTGTATTGTCATCTCCGGTGGTGATCACGAAGTTTGCGGAATCATAGTCCACCGTGTCAAGGTCTGTGGGCTGTGCGCCGTTTGCCGCCGCGCTCACGAACGAGAACTTACCTGTAGCTGCGTTAAATCCGAGTGTGAGTCTTCCGACACCCGAGATCTCACCTGTCTGAGCATCCACCTGGAAATCTCCTGCCTCTCCCCATCCAAAGTTAAGGCCGTCATTCTTTGTGTACGTCTTTGTGGTCTCGTCGTAGGTGTAAAGGATGCTCTTTCCGCTTGCATCCATGATGTTTGTGATATCTGCGAAATAGATGTTCTTTGTCTTGTCGCCCGTCGTTGCGTCAGTTACCTGGGAAAGTCTTATGTTTACCGTATAAGCTCTTCCGAGGGAATCATAGAAAGAGAATGCCGTGAGCTTTCCTGTATCCGAATCAAACGCCGTGTCTGCGGAATCGATGTTTCCCGAGAAATATACGGCCTTTGTGGCTTCAGGTGTGGAATACATATTTTCGGGGGACATGATCCTCAAAGGGCTTACTACGTCTGCAACCGTTGCTGTCTCGTCATTGGGGTCTACCTGCCATCCCATGACACAGTATCCGTCTGCGTTGCAAAGGGTGCCGTTTGCGTCGATCTTAAAGGAACCGGCCTTTGTGAAAAGGTTTCCCGAACCATTGTTTACGATGAAGAAGCCTTTTCCTTCGATCATAAGGTCAAAGGGGTTGTCGGTCCTCTGTGAACCTCCCGCCACATCAATGTTTGTGGAGATCGCGTTTACGGAAGATCCGAGACCGATCTGCATGGCATTCATACCTGCGGTTCCCACATCGGGGTTGGGGCCTGTTGCGGCCGACGTTGTCTGATAAAGAACGTCTGAGAATGTTACTGCACTTGCTTTAAATCCAACGGTATTAACATTGGCGATGTTATTACCGATAACGTCCATCCTTGTCTGATGGACTTTCAATCCGGAAACTCCGGAATACAATGATCTCATCATAGAGATTAACCTCCTGTCTGGTCCTCCCGTCTGGCGTTCGGGGAGGAGATCGCCTCCAGTAGTAGGTCCGGCGATAGTTTTTCGTTGCTGAATTATTTATCGGTTGTTAGTCTTAAGCTCTTTAGCACTTTATAAGTCTTTAAGAAATTTTATGCGATGACCGCTCCATCGATATTTGAAAATACCTTTGAGTCATCACCCGTTACCGCGGTAACAACCGTATTGTTCTTAACGTTGACTATAAAAGCTATGTCGTCGACCATTACAAGAGATTCGTTTATCCCTTTTGTTTCTGCCTGTTTCACTCCATTGTTCAATCGCTGCATCTGCTCGTCCGTGATCGTGATGTCCCTGTCGTCGAGGCGTTCAGTGGCATGCTTTGAAAACTTGACTTCACGCACCGCTTCACGTTTCAGAGCAAGCATCTCTTCAAAGCTCGTTCCCTGAGCCTGCGAGTTTGCGCCGGTCTTTTGGGACTGCTTCAAAAGTTCCTGCATCTGCTGTATGGAAGCTGTCCTGTTGAATCTTATGTCGTTTGCCATATCAGATATCCTCCGTTATCCCGGAAATATCGGGTTCGGTCTCTTCTGCCGTCTCCGCGCTCGGATGTGTGTTGTATGCGTAGATCTTTACCGCATCGTATACAGTGGTGTAGTTTTTGTCGTCAAAAACAACATCGATGTTGTAGATGCCGGGTTCAAACTGCTGCATTATCTCGGACTTTATGGTGACCGTGTTTCCGGTTAAGTAAGCGTACTGAGGCGCGAGCACTGTCTTTCCGATCATCAGAGCCACGTCATGTGCCTCGGCTATGTCGTCACCAAGGTCCACTTCAAATGTCATGTCTCTCGGATCGTCACCGTTGAACGAGAACTCGACTTCCTTAACGACCGAAGGCTGATGTGATTCGTAATAGTAGGTGTCGTCGGATACGGAATAGAGCTCGTTTATGGAGTAGAGACTGCCCTTTACGCTGAACTTTGTCTCTCCGCCGGATGTGCTCACAAAGTCCACCGTGCCGCTCTTTAAGAAAACGTCTCCCTTGGCGTCCGTTGACTTTACGGTGACCTGTTTTCCTATAAGCGAGAACATCTGCGATGCTTCCGTGGTATGTGTCAAAGTCTGCATCTCTTCAAGCTGGCTGAATGTCGCGAGCTGTGAGATCCACTCGGTGTTCGATGAAGGCTCAAGCGGGTCCTGATTCTGCATTTCTGCTACAAGAAGCTGTAAAAAAGCATCTTTTCCGAGATTGGAAGTACCTCTTGTTTCCACCTCAGCAGTGGTTGTTTTGGTCGATGTGTCCTGTACCTGCCCGTTCATTACGGGTGCAACCAATGAATCGCTCATTTTAAGACTCCTTTTCTAAGCCGAATAACTTACTGTGCTTGTTCCGTTATCTATGTAGCTCTGTGATACCATGTCGATCGGCATTGAATTGTCGACTGACTTTACTTCTTCGATACCCGAAAGATTCTTTCTTCTCTTTGACTGTCCCTGTGACTCTTCCTTTGCGCCGCCGTTGTTTTCGTCAAATCTGAAATCCGCTACGGCAACTTCGATGTTTTCGACCTTAAGTCCTTTTTCCGCAAGGGATTCCTTGAACTGTACAAGGTTTGCTTCGATGGCTTCTCTTGCGATGTGGTTCTCGGTCTGGAACTTGGCGGTGAGAACTCCTCCGCTCTCTTCGACAGTGACTTTTACCTTTCCGAGCGCTTCAGGTGTAAGCTGCATTTCGATGCTCGTATTGGCTTTGTTCACGTTGATCTTGATCTGATCGATGATCTGCTCAGCGATCTTTTGAAGATCCGCATTGGGAGATATCATCTGTGTGTCGTCGATCTTGAAGCTTTCGGCCGCTCTTTCGATGTTGTTCATGAAAGCTGAAAACTGTGAATCGTTACGGCTTTCGGAACCGTCTTTCTTTGTGTCTCTTGTGTCAGATCCCGCGGAGTTTTCTTTTGTGACTGTGACCGTCTGAACTTCCGCATTGTCATTTACGGTTTCCGCTTCGGTCTTTAAGCTGTCGTCGTTCTTTAACTCGATGCCCTTTTGCTTTTCGCCTTCATTTACCACTGTGCCGGCTTCGGCTTTGGTGTTGAAGCTTTCCTGAAGATGTGCTGCGACTTCCTCGATGATCTTTCCGAGGTCCTCGGGAGTCTCAACCTCCGTGAGTTCCTTCATGAGACCTTCAAATGCATCCTGAACCTTTTCAAGAAGCCCGTTGAAGCTCTCAAGCTGTGCGTTGTCGGTGAAAAGTCTTGTCACATCGCCTTCGAGATTGAAATAGGCGAAAAGATCGGAAAGCTTGTCTGCGGATGAAAGATCGGATAATCCTATCCCAAGTTCTCCGAATGCGTTCTGCAGTTCTTCTTCGGAGATCCCGAACCATTCGACAATGATCACTGTGAGTGTCATCATGAAGCTTCCAACTGCTTCAAGCTCTTCTTCGCTGAGTTCGGTCTCTTCTCCCGCATCGCTTATCGCTGTCGTTTCTTTTGCGTTAAGCTTTTCGTTTCCGTCGGTCTTGCCTTCGTTTTCCGTTCCGATACCGTTGTTTGCGTTTAACTTTTCGGTGTCATCGGTATTTGCGGCCGCCTGTGCCTTGGTGGTATCTGCCGTACCGTTTACGGTATTTGCGTTTGCCGTAATGTCGGGGTTTTTAGCTTCCATCTTTGTTGCCGTAACGCTCGCGCTTACAGCCATGAAAGTTTTTCCGGTCTTTCCTGCGTACGATGACATCAGGCTTTCAAATGCTTTTCCCGCTTTTTCCGCGACTTTTGAACCGATGAGGTCCTTAGAAACGGAAAAAATGCCGGAGACATCAGCAGACTGTGTGTTTTGTACCAGCATTTTTGTTCCTCCTTTCTCAGAGTATGCTTAGCCCATTGGGGTTATCATGACTGCAAGATAAGGAGTCCGTTCCTTATTCATTTTCAGTCGGCGAGGCCTTCATATCCCATGTCTTTCATGCGATTGACGACTTGTGCCGCAAACAGTGAATTGCTCTTTGACATTTCCGTGAGTATGTCCGAGATCTGTTTTACCTTGAGGCAGTCAAGCACTCTTACGATAAAATCAAGATCGCTCGTGTATTCCATAAGTATTGCCGCCGCATCCTTCGCCTTCATCTTCGCCATTCGCGCCGCGATGGTCGCATAGATCTCATCAACCTGAGAGGCTTCGGTAAGCTCGGCAAATATGGTCGCCGCGTTCTCGGGATACATGGCTTCGTACCACTTAAGGTATTCCGCCGCTTCGGGAGCTTTGTCGTTGTATACGACCTCGCGGTCGAACAACTCTCTGAGCTTCAGATACTGTTCGTACTCTTCCTCGAAATGCCGCAAGCTTTCCAGTTCCGTCTGCAGGCTTGCCTGTCTCGAGGCATAGTCGTCATTTTCCTCAGTAAGTTTATCGACCTTTTCTTCCAAATACTTAATATAATCTACCGCTTCCGATAAATTTTTATACGGATATTGATTTTCCCTTGCGATCGTCTCGTCGGAAACGTCGGGAAGTATCATGTTGAGCACGGGCACGTCCTTTAAGACGGGTCTGAATGTGTTGGTCCCGATCCCTCCGACGTCAAATTTGATAAGGAGTGCGAGGATCGCGAGCCATATAAACACGATAAGTATGATTATGATCAGTGTCAGTATCTTACTTCCCGCGCTCTCGCCCTGTTTTTCGGTATTCGGTTCCGCTTCTTTGTTCTTTGCCATATCTCTTCTCCAAAAAGATCAGACATTTTCCTGATTCCCGTGTCTGAAGGACACAAGTTCGTTGATCTCGAGCTGTTCCTCGTAGTTCATGTCCTGAAGGAACTGCTCATATGCGTTTTCTCTCAGTTTCTCGTAGGTCTTTCTTTCCTTCATGGCTTTTTCAAGCCTCTGCTGCGCGGCTTCCATTGCTTTCGTGGCTCGGATCACCGCTTTTTTCTGGGATTCGATCGCGGCCGCATTCCCGTCGATCGCGTGCTGAGTGATGTTTAACTCGGTAAAATCCATCTGTCCGTTCATCAATGACTGCTTATAGGAAAACAGCGCATCCCGTCTGTCGATCAGGGCCTGAAGCTTTTCTTCTTCTTCATTGAGTTTTGCCCTCGCCAGACCATATGCGATCTTTTCCTGGTCCTCAAGCTTCTGTTTTATGTTCAGTACACCCTGAAGCCTGAAATTGAACTTAGCCATTGAAGATCTCCTCCATCAGCTTTATGGAATCGTCAAAGCTGAACTTTGTCTCGGTATCCTGCATGAGGAAATTGTTTACCGCTCCGATCTTTTCGATCGCGTAATCTATGTCTTTGTTCGATCCCGCCTTGTAGGCTCCGATATTTATGAGCTCCTCCGACTCATTGTAGGTCGCGAGCACGTTTTTAAGCGTATTTGCAGCTTTTTTGTGTTCCTTTGTCACGATGGAGCTCATTACTCTGGAGATGCTCTGCAGCACATCCACTGCAGGGTAATGGTTCTTATGTGCGAGTTTTCTTGAGAGGACTATGTGTCCGTCAAGAATACCTCTTGCCGTATCCGCTATAGGTTCATTCATGTCGTCACCGTCTACGAGAACGGTGTAGATACCGGTTATCGAGCCTTTGTCCGTTTTTCCCGCACGTTCGAGGAGCTTTGGCATCTCTCCGTAAACACTCGGCGGATATCCGCGGGATACGGGAGGCTCTCCGGACGCGAGACCTATCTCACGCTGGGCCATGGAAAAACGTGTCAGTGAGTCCATCATAAGCAGCACGTCCTTGCCCTGGTCCCTGAAATATTCAGCAACCGCTGTGGCAGTCTTTGCTGCTTTGTTACGGATCAGCGCCGGCTTATCGGAGGTGGCAACCACCACGATAGACCGCTTCATTCCCTCTTCTCCCAAGTCTCTCTCTATAAATTCCCGAACCTCTCTGCCTCGCTCACCGATAAGGGCGATAACATTGATATCCGCTGTAGTATTTCTTGCAAACATACCAAGGAGCGTAGACTTACCAACGCCGGACCCCGCAAATATTCCGATACGTTGGCCCTTTCCTACGGTAATGAGTCCGTCAACAGCCTTAACTCCCAGGGGCAGAACCTCGCTTATTATAGCTCTTTTCATGGGGTCAGGGGGCATCTCCTCAACAGGGTACTCTTCCCAGAGGGTGGTGTCTCCCATGTCCTCGCACCGGCCTACACCGTCCAGCACGTGGCCCAGCATCTTATTAGACACCGGAATGGATAAGGGCTTATTAGTGTTCTCCACTATACATCCCAGACCAACGCCCTCTACACTATCATAAGGCATAAGAAGCAGGCTCTTATCCTTAAAGCCTACCACCTCAGCTAAGACCCTCTTGCCCGTCTCCTGGTCAATGATAATATGACACAGGTCATTCAACTTCGCTTCAGGCCCCAACGACTCTATCGTCAGCCCCACTATCTTAACAACCTTCCCCAGCCGCTTCTAGTCGGTCTTCTCTGTTAACTTTAAGTATCTATTGTAATCAATACTCATATCTACTCTCTCTCGCTATTGATTACCACACTCAGACTCTTCAAATCCCTTACCAGATTATCCAGCTGTATATCCAGACTGCAGTCGAAAACCCCCGAATCAGTCTCAATAATACACTGATTATCCGTAAGCTCACCGTCACTTATTATCTCAATGGAAACGTACTGCCCCACCTTATCCTGAAGCTCTTCCTTATGCTCCATAATGAATTGAAGGTTCTCCTTGGGAACCTTAATGAGAAATTCCTTGCTGTTCTCGATACCGTCCACGGCACCTCGTACAAGGTTAAGAATAATGTCTTTCTTCCCCTCAAACTGAATCCTGAAAACCTTCTCAAAAATATCAGCAACCACAGATACAACCTGTGGTTCCATCTCATTCAACTTCTCTTTATGCTCAGCAAGGAGTCTGGCTCTTTCCAGTTCAAATTCCTGCTTGCGCTTGGCAGCTTCCTCGGTAGCCTTGGCTGTGGCCTGGGCCATACCCTCAGCAAATCCCTGGTCCTTTGCTGCATTCTTTATCTGAATGGCTTCTGCCTCGGCCTGGGCACGAATGGCATCCGCTTCTTCATTTGCCTCATTTATAATGCCGTCCGCCATCTCTTTATATGCGGACATGTCCATTTCGGGAACAGGGGGCACATACTCCCCGTCTTCCCCTTCATATCCCTCTTCCGGGCCAATGTAGTTACCCTCTTCATCATAAAGGGATGTATCTATCTCCTCGGCTCCCAGACCGGGAATGAAACCGTCAGGGTCAGCCTGCTGCATCCGCCGCATCTTCTCCCTGACTATCTCTTTTAAAGCATCATTATTATCAATGACTTTGGCCTCATCCTCATTTGTAACGGACATATGCCGTCTTATCAGGTTAGGACCCCTGAAAACACTAGACAATTATCTCGTCACCTCCACCTCTGGAGATAACAATCTCGCCGGAGTCTTCAAGCTTCCTGATGATACCAACTATCTTCTGCTGAGCTTCCTCAACATCCTTCATACGAACAGGTCCCATGAAGTCCATGTCTTCCTTGATCATAGCAGCAAGACGCTTTGAGAGGTTGTTAAAGATTGCGGTCTGAACGTTCTCGGTTGCACCCTTAAGAGCAAGACCAAGGTCAGCATTTTCAACTTCACGCAGCACTCTCTGGATAGATCTGTCGTCCAAAAGAAGTACATCTTCGAATACGAACATCTTCTTTCTGATCTCGTCGGCAAGCTCCGGCTCTTCGATTTCCAGAGTCTCCATAATATGCTTCTCTGTAGCACGATCTACTGTGTTGAGGATCTCTACTACCGCATCTACGCCACCAACGATGGTGTAGTCCTG